>JAEEGK010002446.1_pt1 | contig 46483 bp, 42 predicted proteins | sample 8958771 | NCBI WGS metagenome assembly JAEEGK01 (sample SAMN16246547, study PRJNA631951) | gut metagenome | biome: gut microbiome; feature: rumen; material: SC-attached | host: Bos | place: Iran: Karaj | collected 2018-10 | reverse complement strand
CCGATGAAGTGTCGCAGGTGGGCAGCCGTACCGTCGCAGGTGGGCAGCCGTACCGTCGCAGGTGGGCAGCCGTACCGTCGCAGGTGGGCAGCCGTACCGTCGCAGGTGGGCAAAATTCTTTCCACCTGCTGCATTTTGCTTCGCCACCTGCGGCATCTGTTAAAGCACACTTTCGCCATTCTAACCCCCATCACCGTGCTTTAACCCCACCTCGCACACCCGGTTAAAACTCACTTTCGGTAGTTTGGCAACTGGTCAGGACCATTTTCCGCATTTTTGGTCCTGGCCACGTGTCACCAAAACACACCTTGTCATTCTGACCACCCCCTGTCATTCTGAGCGAAGCGAAGAATCTATCGTGCCGCATTGGGCAAACGGCCGAAGTGATTTTTTACCTGGTGAGGGAAAAGCCGGCGCGAAATACGCACCGCGCCGGCCGGGAAGATATGGTTCGAAGGCACCGCAGGCCCTCGAAAGCAGGAGGGCCTGCTACGGACAACCGTTTTCCGGGCTCCATGAAAGGGCCCAGAAAACGGTTGCCGTTGCCCACCAAGGGGAAATAGCCAAACGCCTAGTGACGGCTCCGCGGCGATGGGCCTTTTCCCAGAGCCCGGCGCCGCGGCCAGCCGTAGCCGCCGAGCCTGGTTGTGCGAGGCGGCGTCACACTATGAGGAAGCATCGTTGCCGGTCACATCATTGGGTGAGCCGAAAGGCCGATGGCAACCACGCTACCGGCGTAGCATCGCTACGATTATTACCGCATCATTGTTACCGAAAATGAAGTACTGCTGTTACGAAAACCGCTGCAATCTATCTTACCGAAATTGCCGCACTCGCAGTTACCTATATTTGCCAAACCAAGCTTGAAACGTTAACTCACGTGGGTGGTCATCGCCGAAATCCGCAGTTCTATTTTGTCTGCAAAGAAAATCTATAGATTTATACATATTCAGGAGCACAGACTCCTTATAATACTAATAGACGTCGTTTATCGGATGCTTACCTCCTCACCATCTCTGCTAATCGTCCATTCCTCATGAACAGACTTCCACTTCCCGCTCACATCCAAGAGATAAAACTTGTCCACACATCCGACAGACCCCGCCGGCCAAAAAGGAATCGTCAATCGATTGGGCCGATGCCGTCGTCGCCGCCCACCGAAAAGGCCGATGATGAGGGCTCCTTTCCCTCGTCATTCCCGGCCTGACCGGGAATCTCTCCGCCCTTTTCCCTCATCGAGGGCCCGCCCCGCGATCTCCAAGCACAGACAAGCCGATACGGGCCGATGGTGCAGGTCCCTACTCTGGTCGGCGCAGGTATGTCTAATGGATGGCGCCGGTTTCCACCACGAGCGGTACAGGCTTGATTTTGTCCTACATGCCGGCGCCACGTTTCCCGCATACACGCATTCTGTTGGCGCCGGTCTGTCCCCTAAAATCAAGCCAGTACCAACCGCTAGGCATACCGGCACCATCCATTAGACATACCTGCTCCACCAAATCAAAGAAAAACACTATCTTTGTACAGACCTCAACCACACCACTTATGCGTCCCAGTCCCGCCACCGACAAACTGATTTCCCCGCTCTTCAGTACAACGAAAGACAAACCCGGCATATTTGTATTAGAGATGGAACTGATGAAATCGCCCGTCCCCGTCAGACGCAGCCTGCAGATCCCCGAAAACATGAATCTGGGCCACGTCCAGGAAATACTTATGCTGGCTATGGGATGGGAAGGAAATCATCTCAAGGAGATCCGCTGCGGCGGCATCACCTATTTCACGAGGCAGGCCGGCGGAGGAGACCCCGAGCCGATGGAAGCCTTCCCGCAGAGAGACTCGTTCAAGTATACACTTGGGAACCTGCTGAAACTCCCCTGCGACACCTTCACCTTCATCTATGATCTGGGCGACAACTGGAAGCACATCGTCAAACTCACAGACATTCGGCCAAACCCATATAAAGAAACCGACGGCGACTATGCCGGCGCCGTTCTGATTGCCGGCCAAGGCGCCTGCCCGCCGGAAGACATCGGCGGCGTGGAAGGTTATGCCGATATGCTCAAGGCGTTGGAGGATTCTAATGAAGATGATAACGAACGCGAAGAGTACCTGAACTGGATGGGCCGTGAGTTCGCCCCCGAGTTATTCGACCTCCACGAACTGCAGAACCGCGTAATGGATTTCCAGCGCGTCATCGGCGAGGCCCGCTGGGGCTTTTACCACAGATAATGAAAACGAAAAGGATTCTACTCGGCCGAATGAGCCTAGCCAAACTAGAAGAGAGACAACTTCGTGAGTTCAACTGACATATTCATAATGTCGTTTTCTAACAGAAAATTCGGAAGATTCTCCGTTTTTACACCAATAATCTTGCAGATATCCGGAATCTTTTTGAACGGCTTTCCATCATTACTGTAACCTGTTTCTTCTGTCACGATAACAACATCTTCCCTGTCTTTAATGCTATACGAATAAAGCATTAGGGCAAAATCTGCAGAAGCTATAAACTCGTTTCGTTTAAATTGGTATACATCTTCAGTCAACCGTGCTTTGGCCGACGCATTGATAAAATTATTATCTACCAGATTATAAATTGCCTTGTTGACCTGAATACCAGTAATACTAGTCTTATACTTGGCCTGAGCAATAAAAGGGAAAGCTTCAATCACCTGCCCTTTCCCTAAACGTTTACACTCGTCCGTCACCTGCTCAAGGATAATTATCCTTCCGGACAGGATATTTTCCTCAAGAAAAACCTTCAGTTTTTCCTCCCTGTCGAAAGGGAGATAATACCTCACCAACGTCACAAGTGAGCTTGTATCAATGACTGCCTTCATAGAATACTCTGCTTATGTCGTTTGGCTTAATATTCAGAGCTGAACAGTATTCATACTCTGTTACGACGCCCTTATTTAGGGCACAATTGTATATGTCATAAACCAGATTCGACTGAATTGGCTTAGGATTACGCCCACTGATCTTTTCGCCTGCAGCTATTCTGTTCTCTTTCTCCAACCTCTCCTTCTCCTTATGAGCAAGATACTGCTCGTGCAAATCATCACGCACATTGCTATAGTCAGCATATGTCATTTTGTGTTGGAGGAATAAATTTGTGAAGATGGCCAAGCGACTGAGGTTGGTCTCTCTTGAGATACCTTCAACTATATCAAAGCCGTAATCAACACGATAGTCGTACTGGTTGATTGACTCCAATTTTTGAGAATTGTCCAGCCCCAACAAAAGATAGAAGGCAAAGCTATTGCACCATCTCTCCACATCCGAGATCTCAGGGCTCTCATCGGTAAGTTTCGCAAAATCCAGTTCATCTACATCTTCCTTGTCGAGAAGGTAGTGGCCCAATTCGTGACAAAGCGTAAAGATTTCGCGGCTCAGGGCATCCTGATTCCTTTTCAAGACAATAGCATTAGGGCCAATGTAGAAGCCGTCAATATTTGCCTTCTCTTTTTTATTGAAGGTATCAACAAACTCAAAGACAAGAACATTATACTCCCCAAGCCTATTGATAAAACCTTTCAGATAATCTCTCTTTGATGTAGTAAAATCAGGAAGTAAAGAGCCTCGTAAGGCAAAAGCCACCTCTCTTGGATTCTCTTTCAAGGAGTATGTCCGCAGCATTCTTTTCATATCAAACTGCGACATAATAGAAATGGCACTAATCTGAGTCTTGAGATCCTCAAATTCACGTACTCTTTTGCGAGCGCCGATATTAAGTTCAGAAGTAAAACTCTCCTTTCGGAAGAACACGCTTACCTTCTTATCTTTCACCGGGACAGTCGGGTCATAATAATATAGTAGTCCCTTATTAAAAACCCTGTCTATCCGTTTAAGATAGTTAAGCTCTATCTCATCGCCATCGATATCTTCCCATGTAATTGGAGTCTTCAAACCCTCGTTGATTGAGGACAACAACTCCTCGGCCGTCATCTTGAACAATGACAGCAAGTACTCTACGCGACGTTTGTTATACTCAATCTTCATATTTGTAATCGGTAACGCTACCTGCTCGCAATCATCACAGCCGACACTGCAAATGTACAAAAATTATTTCTTCTGACCGATAGCTTCGCTTCTTAAGCCTCTCAAATCTCTAAATCCATGTAGGACCAACGTGAGCCACTTATCGGGCCTAAGCCTACCGATCATTCATCACGTGCTCACTAGCTATCTGTCCTGACAAACTTTCTTCAGATTAGAGGTGTCGCAGTTCAAAGTATTGACAATACTAAAGGATCCACTTCTCTAAGGTCGATTCTCCTTTTTATTGAAGGCAATCTTTATAAAGACTCATAAGGAATCCCTTGGATGGATCCGAAACATGACTGCTATCTCGTTCAAAGGCCCAACGATATTTAGGATTGGCAGGAAGATTTAGCAATTCATTCATCATCTTTCCATTTCGGTCGCCCGGAATATGAATCATACTACAGAAGTTTGTCCATAAACCTTTATTTTGGACCGCATCAAAATACGCATCCAACTCAGCCTGGGTAAAAGACGGGACATAGTCCTTAATACTAAAACCAAGCGCTGTAAGTTCTCCCTCCACTTCAGCCTTTGTCATTTCAGGGTTAAAGTGCTTGTTCAATAACACTGTACGATTCGAGATCTGCATTTTATCCAGATTATTATGCTTCCAATGATTCGTAAGCACATCACTGGGGAAAAGGTCAGCGCCATAATGGAAGCTTTGGCTTATTCTCTCTGCAATAGTACCGTTATGTTTGAAAAACACAGCCCTAAGCTGCGGGAGCAAATTAAAATCTTCTCCCTTCTTCATCTCATAAAGAAAACCACTTTGGCGTTCACTTCTAGGGAACACTTGCAATCCTATAGTTCTTAATCCTGTCCAAACAAAGTCACCTCCTACGTCCAACTTGTAATAGTATAATACGCCATAAGGTTTATCACTATCCATCACTGGCGAATACGTATCTGTTTTATAGTCATAGTGAGTAGTCGCAAAGAATGCTGCAACTTCCGGATTACTTGTTAAATCAAGGAAAGGTGTTTTGTTATAATAATGTTGGGTAAGACCAAACAGATTCATCTCAAACTGATAGACCCTTCCATCTAGCTCCACACCCATATCCAATAATTGAACCAATGGATGAGATAACATGAGGAGCATCATCTCCTGTCCCCGAGCCATCTCTGCAGTATAACGTACTTGAGATAGATCACGATAAAGATTGGGAATACAAAGCTGATGGAATTCTGATTCTCCTCTAAATAGGAAAGCTCTTTTACAAAGATTGGGTTTAAGGGAATATCGCCCCGAATGCAAACGAGTCATTATAAACCTCTCCTCTGAAGCATTATTGTAAAAGGCCGTTAATGGGTTCACTAAAGAATCTGCGAGGAATATTCGCAAAGGGAATTGACGCTTTACATCTGAATTAAAAGCTTCTTTCTCCTCTAATAAAACAAATTTCAACGCTTCATCAATATTGTCAAATACTTTTTCTTTTCCTGTAACCATAACGTCTCTATACCTCTTCTCTCTACGGAAGCCTACGATAGACTTATTATACATTCACCGCAACGAACAAATTAATCATCTGATGTTCAGCACCCTATCCGCCACAAAAACCTACTTATAAACATCTCGTTGAACGGAACTTGTTCCTGATTCATATTCAACTTTCGGGTAAAACGCCTTCTGATCAATCCCAAACTGTGCGCCAAACGGGATGTTCTTTATCAGATTATACTTTGTAATAAGTTCGAAATCATGGACAGAATAGCCTTCGCACGAGGTGTTAAAAACCATATCCATTTCCCATTTCCTTCCAACCTGAGACAAGCTATTAAAAAACAAGAGTTCTTGCTCATAGCTTGATAGCTGAGCGCGAAGAATTTTTACATATCCGTATTTTTCGGCATATGTCAACTCTTTTTGTTCATTTATATAACGAATTGTCTGAAAAAGATGTCTATAGTAATGACCCAATCTGAAGTGATGGCCGCCATAATATTTCACAAAACCACCATCAAATCCCTTAATATACTTATCATCTTCGGGTGATAAATGAGTTCCCGAATAAGATTGCATATTACGAGCCCTTGTTATCGCGTGTGCAATTTCTAGCCGACGCTGTATGTCTTGCCGATCCTCAATGAACTTCCATCTCTCATATTTTTCTTTGTTTTCAGCAGGCTTTAATGAAATGTACTCGATAATCTGCTCAATGAAAGATCTCTTATACTTCCCCCGAAACAACGATTTAAGTATTGCCCTTCCTTCTGCGCCGACGCCATAAAAGACTATACAATATGACACATCAATTAATGCTAATTGTGTAAAGCTCGTGATATTATTCTCAATTACAAAACGATTATTCTTGATTTGCTCAAGGTACCGTTCTTCATAAATATCTGAACTTCTTTTAAACATAGGAGCTAATTCATTCCGGCACGTCGTCATCTGCTTAAAGATTTCGCGAAAAACGGCTTTCCCATGATGTTCATGGTTGGACACACATAGAGTATCAGGGTCATTAACTCTGCCAGTAGCATCGAAAACCATCTCCTCTACATTTCTTCGATGTAACTCCAACAGCTCAAAAAAACGATTTTCAAGATGCTCCCTCGACTGCTTGTTTTGCTGCTCTATTAACGTCAAATAAGCCCACACAAAAGCACCCGCAGAAAATATAGTTCCAATGACTCCGCCAATAAAATCGCCAGCCTGGCCCGTAGTCTCAAAAACTAGGTCTCCAGACCAGAACCCTGCTCCCGCAATAATAATCTTCACAATAAAAATAATCGTGATAATGAGTGTAAGTGCACACAAAACAATCATTATTGTTTTTACAGTCTTGTCCTCCACTTTGCTTTTCATTGCCGAGATATATTTATAGTTCTATTTACGTTTCATTGCTCCAGACCACAGTATCAAACCTCTTCAAACAATGCAGCAGAAAAAACACAATAGATACAGAGAAACACTCTGAATGAAGGCATCATTTCATTTGCGAGAAGAACAGGTCAAGAGTCCAGGTCATTAATTCAACGCTAATATACAAACATCCTCCCTAATAATCAATACATAACGCAAAGAGAATATTAAAAATCGATCCAACCCAAAGTCAAACCGAATACTAGCACCCAAGGAACAAAACAGGGCCGCCCTCCGGCAGCCCCGATAGTATCCCATTCAATAATCAATGAATTATCATTAAAGAGCCCTTGAAATTGATATTCCTCGAGACAACTTATTCACATAATCTCTAACTGTCTTGATGACGACCATCCCAATTATGCACCATGTTGCCGACTTCCAAGATAAAGGCACATACCCTATCCGCTTTTCTCCCCACTTCTATTCCAATGAATAAAGCGGCATAGATTCCGCCGGCTACGGCAGTATCATTTACAACGGGCCGATGATTAATCCTCCACTCTCTCCCGAGGATCCACACGCCGTCCGAGCGCAAACATAAGGGCCGATACAGGCCGACAATCGCATTCCCGCCCTTTCCCTTCATCGCAGGCACCGACCAATAATCTCCTATAACAGACGGGCCGATGCCAGCGTCAGCTGCCTTCACGATACATCTCGAATGGACTTCAGCTCAAGATACTGTGGCTCGCCGATGTTCAATTTTCGATGGCAATCAGGTGTTCAGTTTTGGGTGGCAGTGGACAGTCTCCTTATGAAGATTCATTGAACGTTATTTTCAAAGAAGGCCTATTGGATCTTTCTGAACAAATCAATAAAATCCATCGAAATAAAGCCAGAATAATCAGCGCATACCGTATCTAGCACATAGTTCTTTAATACATTATCGCCGCCTTGTGCAATCCTATTAAGTGGCTTCCAAGTATCTTTTATTCTGGCCTCCAAATCATGTCCTTGGCATAAGAAGTACTCTTGAGAAGCTGCATATTGTTTCCCCGACTGAACCATATAAGAGATACGGTAACCGCCACATGTATTGAGCCCCAATCTGTCCATAACGTAGTCAATCATAATCTGTATCTCAGCATCATTTAATTGCCCCAACTGTACGTAATTCAAAGCTGGTAATCCGAGTGTTTCCGTCACAAGGATCTTCTCTCGAACCAACAAGAACGCCACATAGATAGGATCAAACACATAATTGTCTATCGCATATCTATTGTTTTCACCCAGCACAAACACAAAATCGTTACTATGGTTTTTCTTATCAAAGTCCTTAATGCCATAAACCAAATCATTTCCATACCCGCGAAGTGCGTTTACAATTGAACTGACCTCGTCACAGTTTGAGCCGTTACTGCTTTTGGGTGGTAGAAACTGGGGTACTATGGGAAGTGTTTCCCATATTAGCTTAACGATCCGATTATAATACTGAACATCGAACTGACTCTCCACAAACACCTGTCGCCTGTTTTCAAATGAAAGCCTGACACTATCTAAGTCCCTAGTTAATAAATTCACAGCCTGCTGCTTTGTTACCTTTATAGGCCTGCTCTGACTTTTGTCCATCAAGAAAATGCTCGCCTCTGGCGAAAGAGCAACAGTCATTGGTGAATGAGTAGAAATAATCACTTTCACCTTGGCCTCTTTTACAATAGATTCCTCAATCGCACTTACCAGCACTTTCGAGAACTCTGGATGCAAAGCAGCATCTGGTTCATCTAGTAAGAGGACGTCTGGCCTAGCGGTCTCTTCTTTTGTATTATAGATGGAAAGAGCGAGCGACATCAGCACCTTTTCGCCTGTTGACAGATCGTTCACCTGAATCTCCGTACCAGTGTTAACATCCTTCAAGTGTAGTTTAAAATCCAGTTCTTTATTAGAGCCCTCCGGACAGTTTACTTGATAAGTCAGGCCAGCTCTTGCAAGCATTCTATTAATCAATTCCCATGGTTTGGGGCCATACATCTTCTCAAACTCTTCTCTAGACAAGACCTTATTATGCTGCCCTTTTTTCTCATTAAGGTACTCGTTGAACTCATTATCGATAACTCGTATCTGGTAGAGCTTAAAGATCGAAGCGAATTGGCTTGAGAACATCTCATCACGGGACACTTCATAATTATCAGTGAAAAACTCTTCAGTAATATTCTCCAATTTCCCGTCCGACAGCTTCACCCATCTTTCAAGAGTCTTTTTTCTGTCATCCGAAATACCCATATACTGTTCGATTGTCCAGTGTTGATTGCGTCTATACCTATCAAATTCTTGTAGAAAGTTATTAAGTTTATCCCAGTCCTTTTTCCTATTATTAGTCAATCCCAAATACTTACATAGCTCTTCCACATGTGGATTTAACCCATTGAATGGGATATACTTTATTTGAGATAGCAATTTGCCATCATCATCATACACATGGCACACGTCTGGGTTACTCATCGCTTCCATCAGGTGGCTCTTACCACTACCGTTTTTACCAGTCAGGACCATAAAATCCGGCAAATGGAAATCCTGTATCACATGAATTGATTTATAGTTCTTCTTAATTAAAACTTTCATAGTTTTATTATCTCCGTAAACCGATAAAAGACGACTTGATTATTTGATTCCGAGTTTGGAGCCAACTTGGCCAAGTTGGTCCAAGTTGGGTAACGTTGATTCTAGTTGGTTTGCTTTACCCATCTGTCGGGCAGGAGTCCCCGAAGAGTTTCCCGGCTATTCTCGTTCCCAGGGATGCGGAGCATCACGTTCTCCATCCATTCACGAGGGTCTACGCCCAATGCTTTGCAACTGCTCACCAGAGAGTATACGATAGCGGCACGGACAGCAGCATCGTAATTCCCTCAAAACAGGAAGTTTTTTCTTCCCAAAGCCAGCGGCCTGACGGCATTCTCAACAAGGTTCTTGTCAATGCAGAAGCGACCGTCATTCACGTAACGCCCTAGCCTAGGCATCAGCGGAAACGTATACTTGACAGCCTTGCCTATACGGTTTTGCTCAGATGACTTCCTGGCTGTCTCATACATCCACTTCTCGAACTCGCGGTTCTCTCTCAAACACTCCATTTGGGAGCCGATTGATCTTTTAAACAATGCGATTCCCCCCAGCTGTTACTCTATTGCCCTCTCCGCCAGCTGCATCCTAACGCTCAACTCGCCAATGATAAAGAAGGGCACATACACCAGATTGATTCTGACCGATATGGATAACGCGGCTTCAACTCATTCTTAGGGATGTCAACCCCATAGCACCCACTCTCCCGCCTCAACCCCCCATCTTCTATGACACCCCCATCATCCTTGTGAGTAGTCACTCTACAGGATAACGAACGACTCATCCTTCGTTGTGTGCCGATGAATGGGTACCACAGTCCCCGGCTCCACCGCATTAAGCATCCGATGCCACTTATCCTCCAGCGACTGATGAAAGTTATAATTCATGCGCAGACGGGGAGATGCCTTAGCCTGTGCAGATACCTAATTAAGAAGGTCTTTGTCGATAATCAAATCACCTCCCCCGCATACTTCATCTTCTTCCCCAGCACCGTACAAAATATCATCTGAATATCCTTGACAAAAGAGTAGTGCCGATAGTAATAGCAATTAAGACGAACCTTATCAGGATAAATCACCTCATCATTATACTCCACCGCAATCTCCTGAAGAGGCCTCGAATCACCCTCATTCCGTTTCCGGTTCACATACTCAGAAATCATCTCGTCCTCCAGCCGATACTTCAGCGTCGCCGGTCCCGTAATCCCCGGCCTCAACTTCAGCACATCCCTGTCATCCCCTACCAACTTATCGGCATACCCCGGCACGTCGGGCCGAGGACCCACGAAGCTCATCTTGCCGATGAGCACGTCCCACAGCCCCGGCAGCTCGTCCAGCTTCCAATGCCGAAGCTTCGCCCCGAGGGGCGTGATCCGGCTGTCCCCCGCCACCGACACCGTGCTGCCGTTGTATTAAACATCCATTCAATCTAATTCGTCACACTTACACGATTCCCCCGACCCAACACTTAAGTTTGCAAAAAACCAACTATCTTGATTCCCCACGCTCAACCGTTTGTGCAAAAAAACTACCGACACAACCGCCCCCCTCGCGCGAAAAGAACCGCCGTCGCCCACCATAAAGGCCGATGAAAGGCCGATGCCCACTGCTCACTCCAGCCCGACCATCATTCCAAACATAACCACGTCATTCCAGGCCTGACCGGTAATCTCTCCCCTCACGGCCATCATCCGGCATTCATCCCGAGTAATGACATACCTATTATACTCCCCATGAAGTAACCTCGTCACGAAGCCTCTTATACACTGGCAAATTCAAATCGGAATACTTAGCAAGAACAGCAACCGCATAACCCGGCCCATGGGAACCAACATTCGGGAAGAAACTCTCTAACTCCCCATTCTTAACAGGGAATATCCCGACTGAATTCATCCTTTGAATGAGTCGCCCAATTGCTTCCTTTACAACTGGTTCTTGAATAAATTCAATTCCCTTGTGCTTAAGCTTGTCCCACTGGTTTTCCAACAGCGTAGGGATGTCCCGACCTAGCCTTTTAGCGTGAGGCTTAGTCATTTCCTTCCATCCTCGTTCGTTTATCATCTGCCTAACAGCTTGGGTAAAAACGTCCGGAGCCATAGTGCCATCCGGTTGATTCATGGCATCATACAGAATATTATAATCATTCTCAATGTCAGCCCACGCACCACCGCAATTCTCATAAACAGCCTTCACCAGCCCCTCATCGTTGAAGAAGTCAATATCCGGAACTATCCGATAATCAATTCCCAATGACCTGAGCAATTTTGAAATCGGTTTCATCCTACCCTTGCCATTGCAGAGAGTGAACAGAGCATCACTATAGGTGTTCTGCTCCTCCTTGATATGGCTGAGCATGGCCGAATATAGCTGGCAATCCGAATCACTCTCACACAATATGGTATGGGGATAGAACAATCCGTCCAATAAGTTAGAGTGGCGCATCAAAGGATCATCCCAAATTGCCTTTAAAACAGCCGGTGTGAGATAATGGGCCCGATTTATCGCGCCATCCCTTGTCAAGCGTATAATCTTTACCTTTTGACCGGCCGTATCCAGTAATCCTTTAATCAGATCGATGCTATGTGTAGAAATAAAGGCTTGTCTCTCCCCCAACAATCCAGACAAATTCTCGCCTAACACCCTAGCCTGAGGCGGATGCAAGAATGCCTCTGGTTCATCAATCAGAAAAACGGTGTAATTGGGCATCATCAGATTTAGCAGTAGTCCTACAAGACTTCTAATTCCATCACCTTGCTCATGAACCTTAGGCAACGACTCCATTCTCCTATAGAACTCGTCAGATACCTCCTGCGGAGACAATCCCTTCCCATCAAAGACTATTTCATCACCCACATGTAGTGTTAGCATTCTAGAGCCCCTATCTTCACAGAAAATCTTTTTTGAAAAAACTTTCTCAAAGATATCAGACAATCTTCTCCGATTCTCTGGGTCAACAACATATTGTAGAGGATACGCTCTGGCATCCCCTGGATTTACCATCTCTTTCGGTGCACTTGTTGTAAGCCGATCTTCTGTATTGACCATGGATACCAAGAAATTCCTTATACCGTCATTGACATATCGTTTATCACCAAATCCGCTGATAAAGGAACTATGGATAGTGTAATGATAACCGCTATAGCTGAAAATGCTTCCCAATGGCGTTTTAAGAGAATAATTCTCTATAACCTCCTTAATATTCTGAGGATTATGATACTCTACTCCCACATCAATCACAACAATGCTTCCCTTGTCGCGTGAAATGGAATTAAATAAATCTCGAAGAGACTGGCTCTTGCCCATATTATTAGGGCCGACAAACACAACAATATCATTTGACGCCACATCTATAGATGTACCGTCATTGAATATCAGTTTATTTACTGTAATACCTGTCATAGCTGTTTATATTACTTCCGCCGATTAAGAATTCCACTCCAGCCAACACCTTCGCCCAGCATAAAGGCCGATGAACAAGTTTACCTCAACGCCTCCACATTTCAGCCTCACAATAGAAAATCTAGCCGCGTGTGAGATGGCATATCCTACAACAGTTCCTCATCATTTTCTTCATCTTTCATTTTATTCTGCCACTCATTTGCTATAGTCTCCCAATCAATCTTACGCTCTTTAACGCCAGTCCATACATCCCAATAGTCGGGATCTTCCGACTGGGGTCTCTGTGCTTTGGGCAATGTTCTCATTTTTACCATAACAGGCAACTCTGAAGCCCAGCCCAACAACACAGCATACTGAGACGGCAATGACGGCATCTCACGTAGTATGCCCCTCATATTATCAGGCAACAAACGGTGAACCAACTCTTGGTCACGATCATTTGAAATCCTATGAAGTAAGAATGAATTACATTGTGATAACACTGTCGGAGAGAGCTCAGACGGTCTCTGTGAAGAAAGGACCAAGCCAAGTCCGAATTTTCTACCCTCACGAGCAATCTTCTCGAAAACCTTGCAGCATTGCGTGGTGGGCCCAGTATTCTCTACATCATCGTTGTAACGCTTCACAAAATAATGTGCCTCTTCTATCACCAAGACCGTTGGCAAACATACTTTGTTCAGCTTTAGATATCTTTGTTGTGCCTCAAATACCATACGAGCTATAACAGCCGTTACAATACTAGTCACATCTGAAGGAAGAAGCGACAGGTCAATTATAGTCAGAGACTCCTTATTATTTGATCCGATGTATTGCCCCAACCAGTCACTTAAATCCAACGTTGTATCATCAATCACCTTTTTGACCCTCACATCAGACAACAAGGTTTTAACTCGAGGCATCAGAGTAACGACATAGTCAGTAGTATTGAGAATCTCGGCATTGGCCTCAATAGAGCGAACAAAGTTTTCTCCAGAAAACGGAATAGGGCTATCCTCATCAGTCGGAAGGAATTCCTCCTCTCTTCCGCCAGCCTTAACATAAACATCTTTAAGCAACGAAAGCAGACTGTCCACTTCCGCTTTGGTGTAATCATAGTGTGGGAACTGGCCACTTCGAGCATTTATTAAATCTTGTGCTTTAACACGAAATGCTTGAATTGCCTCGTTCAGATCCTCAGTAAAGCCATCATCACTGACTATACTACTAGCCCACTTCTCAACTGATTGATGAAAGCTTTTAGGTAACGGGAACTTACCCCAAGGATTACCCGCCGCTTTACTTATTTTAATTGAATCAATAACAGTCCTGACATAACTTGCCGTTTCACTCTGTTTAGATACTTCCTCAAACACGCCACCGCTTCTTACTGATTTCAATGCATGTACAATCGTTGTTCTATGCGTTTTAGGTGATGCTTTAGTGAAGCCGCACCACTCATCTGTATTCCAGAACCACAACGGCACCTTCAACTGCTTCCGCCCGTCTCCTTCTTCTATATTTACTGAATAAATATTGGCATCCTCTTTGTCTACAAACGCCTTGCTATATTCGCCATTGGGATCAAGAACGATAAACCGACTGTTGACAGGAGCATCTTTCTTCTCTCTGCTATTGCTTGCGCTTTCTATCGACCACCTTATAAGCCCTGCAACAGAACAAGACTTTCCACTACCTGTATTCCCCAAAACAGCCAGATGACGACCAAACAGCCTGTCTGGATCAATCATCACCCTGGCATTGCCCACCAAGGGACTATTCCCAATATACACCCTACGATTCTCTCCTGACTCAATGATAGATTTCAACTGTTCTTCCAATGGAAGAATGACTATGTCTCCTACGGAAGGGAATGCTTCTAGACCTCTCCTAAACTTATAGCCACTTTCAGTGGCCACAAGTGTTCCTACAGGCTGTAATTCCATTTTTCGTAATGGGAAAGGCAAGTCAATTAGGCCGAAATCCTGAAAGCCACTACGTTTTGGAAAAGGAGAACGCTGAATCGTAATCCACGACACCTGCCCCACAACGAACCCTAAGTCAACTGGGATCATCACATAACCATTAATTCGAGGAAAACTCCGTGGAGTACCCGTATTAAGGGCCACGCTGTCTGGTGATTCTATGTCGAGCTGCACCTCAATCCTATCCGGAGAGATGTATTCAACCGTCCCTACGCGCAATGATGCGAGACGTTCAATGGGTGTAGTCGTCATAGTTTATTCTGTTTGAGATTCAGGAGGGAGAGGACTTAATGGCGCTGTAGGGAAATGTGGCGTTTTGGAGGGTGTCGCTGTTGACGTCGAGGATAATGCCCCCGCCCCCGAAGCAGAGCCGAGCCGATGTTGAATCAATTCTGCCATGCGTATAGTAGTCCTATCGATGGCCGATTTGGGCAGAAAATCATTAGACAAGTTAGTAATATCTCCTAAAGCCGTTCCCATTAAAACTGACATTTGATCGAAATGAGAGGATTCATAGTAGAATTGAAGAATCCGACCAATTTTGTCATCGAATGAAATAACGACAAGATGGGTAGATGGTATTGTCAGCATATCATGAATTACGCGATTAATATGCTCATCACCGAACCCATATCCATAAGTCACCAATGTGCTATTGGGCCTGCAAATAGCGGCAGCAAAGTCTCGGAATAGTTCAACGTAAGGATATTCCGCTGTTTCACGGTCTTTTGCCGAGTTAGGATATATCATCAACCTTAAAGCATCTGCCTCTCTCAATCCAGGCGCTTTTAGATACGGATCCACATCATCAGCGCCAAATGGCAACCCGATTCTCCTTATTTCGTCCTTATTCTGAATCCAATCAACTGAGCCATGGAGTTTGGTCAAGCGAGCCACGCCTTCTAAATAACGAGGTTCTCCTCTAATTCCCGGCGGGTTATAGTGGATGTCTAAATTTAATCGAGAAGAGCGGAAGATGGGCATCATCGTTCCAACAAATCTGTCCATCAGATGCACACCTGCCAACTCTGCGCCCACCTCAATCAGACGGTCGTAGTTTGTAGTGAAGATATTAAGGCGCTCACGATTACCTGTTCTACTCGCAAAACTAAGAAGAAAGTTCACCAATACAGCATAGGCTTTTTCTCTCTTCCCCTCTTCTGCAGTGGCAATTGCTCTCTCAGATTCTAAAATTGACTTAGCAAAAGATGAAATAATCAAATTCAGATCTGTGCCCAACGCATCGGCTTCAGCATTGAGGTTTAGGATTCGAAGTCCCCGGACAAGGTCATTAGCGACCCTTATCTGATCCTCAATATTGCCTTTATCTCGTCCACATGCCTTAGCTGATGCTTCTGCGGCACTATTAATCTCGTCTTTATATTGCGAGAATGTGGCTGCCTCCATAGTTGTACCAGCGCCGGCACCTGCCAAATTGCTGATAGCATTTGTAATACCTGAGCCACATAGTAAAGAAAGATGCTCTGATTGGAAGAGGGATGTTAACCACGGCTCAATACGATTACGGAAAGCTGTCTTGTCTACTGCTTTATCCGCGCCAGGCAACCAATTACAATCATCTTCGTTTTGAATCTTACCGTCTTTATTAACAAGAATTAAAGCTCGGTCTTCCCTAGTTTTAATTACATTACCCCCGCTTTTAAGAATCTCTTGAGCCTCTTCTATTTTCTTGGTATCCATATTGTTATTAATTAGTTCTCATATACTATTCTCTTAGTACAGGCTTCTACTCAAAGCACGTTCACAATCTTGTTCCCATAATCCCTGCATAAGGCAGAACGTTATTACCAGGCACCAACCCCTCAAGTTTCTTAAACCTTCATCATATCCTCCTCCCCCAATCGCCTCATACTTCCCATCCTTCATCTCCATAATCACCCCACCATAAGAAAGCCCCTTCCAACTCGCTCCTCCACCAAAACACCTTCATCGTCGCCGTCATCTCCGTCAAAACGCGCGACTGAGTCTTAGGATTAATCGGGGAAAACCGGTCATAATACACCAAATCCACTGAAGAAGACTTAGTCTTCTCAAGGATATCAAACGCCGAACTCGCCAGCCTAAGATATGCCGATTGTTCATTAGGAGTATCACCATAGTCGTAAGACTCCTTTACTTCCTCATCGCCTTTGATAACCGTCCATTCCTCATGAACAGACAGCCAGCGCCCACCCACATCCGACAAACTAAAATGCTTTATACATCCAACGAAGCATAGAACTATAATAGATGTCGAAAAAAACGAAACAAAAACTTAGTCATAATATCCAGGCGATATCTTTTTTCAAAAATAAATCATATTGAGAGAAATAATACGATAGAGCCAGGCCGTCGGGCCGATGCCGTCGTCGCCGCCCATCGATAAGGCCGATAACGCCTCACCCCTCTTGCATCACCTCATCCTCCTCCGGGCCGATGGCTATACGCCGCTTCCTCTCGCTCTTTTTTGCCGATAATGACAGATCTTGCTGGACTAATGGCGACGTACATTGAACGATTCAGGCCGATACGGATGCCACGTTTTTACCTTTCTAAAAACACCTTAGTATTCCTTAAATCCTTTAACAGCGTAGTTGAGGGAATGCCATAATTGCGATATGCCTCAGTTTGTTCAATTTCTTTCAGGACCGCCTCCAAACCAGCTATCTCTTCATAAGGAATAGCCTTGCTTCGTATAAAGGAGATAATCTTATCCCCAATATCCTGTAAAGCATAATTCGGCGAATAACAATCATCAAAAAAACGCCAATGCTCATCCTCAACGAAATGATTTGTAAGGCCATAAAGAAGGCATGTAAAATATGACAAAGCTTCAGAATAGTCGTTTTTTACTAAAGAGGGGCTTATATAGTCTGCATAATAACGCCACATCTGCTGAGCTATCATATCACAATCGGGGCCAAGATTATTGGGGCTGAACACCATTTCTTCGATGAAAAAATATGGTGTAATTGTCATCTTCCATTCCGTCACTTCACATGGAACCGTCTCTATCTCCAGAAACTTTGCCTGACATACTCTGTGATTTCCTCCTCCATCTATGAAATATATGTCGCCGTACTTGCTGAGCTGGATGGGTTCAAAACACTTTGTATTTAGAATAGCTGCCCTCACTGCCTCAACGTCAAAGTCCTCTGTGTGACGCTGAAGGCTCATCATCATCGAAAGCCAGTTCAAACCGTAATAGATGGGATGCGTACTGCCTTTTATATCTATGAGGCGCACGTTATCGTTGTAAGTATTAGCTGCTTGGTAATAGACACTATGCTTTATCAAATCTGCCGGATGGTAAACCATCTCAAAAAACTCTTCTTTCAGGTCAAAGCCCTTTAACTTGGCTATTTTCTTGGCTGCCGCCAAAGTACACACCTTCTCTGGTGCTACTTTGATTGATTTTAGTTCAAGGATGTTCCGGCTCATCTGCTCTATTATCGATGGTTATCAGGTGTATCATCTAAGATTTTTGCTGCTGTCTTAAAGCTTTCACAGCCTTCTCCCAAGTAGAGGACTGTTTATCCTCACTCCACTTGTCCCAAAAATCTACAGTAGAGCTATTGGGTTGGATTTTAGGCTTATCCAACACTACACGGCTTGGCAATAATGATGCATCACCAACAATCAACCCTTCACCAACATCAAGAATAGGCAACATCTCTGCGAAGTCACCTAGATTGTCAGGGAATAATCTTCTAATAACATTCTGGTCTTCTGGATTTGTCAAGCGCATAGCAATAAAATTACCACATTGGCTCAATATGGTCTTGCTAACATCAGCCGGTCTTTGACTGATAACGACAAGTGAGACACCATATTTTCGTCCCTCCTTGGCAATCCTTTCAAAATTCTTCAAGCCGCGCTCATCCATATTGTCTGCTGTTGTCACAGGCAAATATAGATGCGCCTCATCACAGAAAATAGCAATTGGATGACGTTCCTCAGCATCCGTCCATTGCTGCACCGTAAATATGATACGTCCCAGCAGCCCTGTTATCAATGGTAATATATCGGAAGGCACTTCAGAGAGATCAATTATTTTTACGCCATTGCCATTGCCGAAGCCAAGCAGTTTTTCAATAAGCTTAGGCAACCAGTCATAAGCCAGTAATGCATCAGCATCATTGAACAGGAAATTAAGTCGTTTGTCTGTTATCTTGCTTTCCAAACGCTGCACAAATCTTGTCAACTTGCCATTGAGCGGGCCTTGTTTTTCTGCCCTTGCGCCCTGTACCATCTCCACATCCAACCTCTTCAACTCATCCAATACCGTTTGGATTTTATATGGAACTGGGCTTTCCACTGTCATATTTGCCTCAGTTACCGCATCTCCTTCTATTTGTACTGTCCCTCTTTTCTCCTTAAGAATCAAATCAAACAATGCACGCGATTGGTTGGGAGCATTGGTATCTGATCTATCCAAAAGCATAGCGGCCATCTCTTCGTATGAAAGTAGCCAATATGGCAAAAACACAGCCTGGTCATTATCAGGTTTCTCTCCTGGACCAGCTATCTTTAGAAGCTGAGTATTGGGCAAATCTTTGAGCGGCGTATACTCGCCGTGTATGTCGAAGATAACCACATTCACTGATTTCAGGTTTGCAGCCTTTTCCAATATATTGGCCACAGTCCATGATTTTCCAGAGCCCGTACCACCCACAATTACAGCATGACGCTGGAAGAACTTGTTTCCATCCAGATTAGCGACTGAATCCTCAGACATTGTGTATTTACCCACCGTTAAAGGATTCGTGCTTTCTGATGATATAGCCTTCATAAAATTTGAAAGATCATCTCCTTGCAGCAGATGGCACTCTGCCTCAAGACTTGGGACTGTATTCAAGGTTCTCTTAAACACATGCTTCTTCGTTCCTTCTTTCTCTTTCAGAGTACCCACCAGATTCACCTTAATAGAGTTTTCAAAAATGGAAACCACTCCGTCAGGTTCATCATCTACAGGTGAAGCCTTTCTCAAAATCTTTGTAACAAGACCTATGATTTTCTCGTTGGTCTTTGATGAGTTAATCTGTACAATCTGATTTACTTGCACACTGTTAACTAACTCATCCTGCTCAATGCAAATGGTAACGTTGCCAGTATCCACATACTGGACTTTTCCTAGCATGATGCTCTCATTCATAGTATATCCATAAATTTGTTCAACGTCCAAAACTGGCCATCCTCAATAGTGTCTGACAACGTGTATCCATTCTCGATAATGCGTATACGACTCTTATTAATATCAGTGTCCGCCTCTACATATATCACCTTCTTGGCTTTTTCGAGTTGTTTTTCCGTTGTTGGCGTCACTTTCATAGTTACCACCACGATTGGCGTTCCTGCTTTTGTCTTCTTGCTTACCAATGGTGTAATATGTTCATCATTGAATCCGAATCCAACAACCAGGAACGAGGGCGCCTTCTTGATGGCATCATCCGATTTCTGCATCAGTTCCCTATAAGGACTATTGTGAGTCGTCCTATACTTATTCTTTCCTGGTGGAATCATTACAGGGTCATATCCGAAATCAGAACTTAGCTTTCGTACTTCGTGATCCACATCAAACCAGTCGAGCGAACCATGCACTTTCATCAGATTGATAATATCTTTATCATGAAACATATTCTCATCAAATACAGAAAGCTCTTGTTGCTCAAAACCATCAGTGTAGCGTAATCCATTATATCCCCACACATACTCCAGAATACGGTCATAATTGGTAGAAACCACATTCATCACTTTCGGGTGCGGATCATGGCAAAAGCTAGTCAGTCGTTTGATACCATCAAAATCATCTGCATTTTTCAGCAGCTTTTCTTTGGCTTTAATATCTGCCGCATTAACCACATCCCTAATCACCTTCCTTATTTTTGGCAAGTCTGCCTCATACTTATCTTTACCTAATTCTACTTCCAAGTCTATGCAGGTTTTATCGAATAAAGGAATTTCTTTCCCTATCTCATCCTTCAGTTTAGACATACTTGGCAAACCGAACCCGATGGTTGCACCTGAGCCCCAGATTACAAGGGGTGGTTCTTTAAGGTAAGTCTGTATGGTGCTATATATTTCGTCTATATTCATATTCATAATTTTACTTCCACTGATTAACCCTCCTATACCTCTCCCCTAACTCCAGAATCTCATTAAACATCATTAGGCGTTGACCTTCCTGCGTATCGGCGTTCACGAGTTTCTTTTGCTGTTTAACCCAATTCCTGAGGCCGCGTCCTGAGTCAACATATTTTGATGGATTCCGCTTATTGGTTTCAATAAACTTAACCGCCTCATTCTACCTCATCTTCCACCTCTCATCCCGCGTCATAACAAAAACAATCTAAACCTCCGCCTCAACAAGCTCATTTAAGTCTCTATCCCACCTCATAGGGATATTATCTTTAATCCACTGAAACTGGGCATCCCTATTCTCTGCTCCAATAGCCGGCCTGAGGGATATCTTCATATCCTCAAAACGCATGTCAGTAGAAAAAACGGGCTCACATTTCAAAACATTATAAATGGTTAGGTTGTACCCACCTTTATGAAGCGAACTGCTGTACCTAATGCCATCGTAGCCCAAATGTCTGCAGAACTCAGCAATAATCTGCGAGGGAATGTAGTCATCAGGATTATTCGTCGGTGACGAGAAGGCAGATTGCACAAATCCCAACAGCCACTCATCCACGCTCTTCTCTTTCTCTGGGTTTGGGTCAATATCCACTGCTATATTCGCAATATGCAGCGGTTCTTTCACCTCAATCCCGGCCACATTGACTGCATTATAAAGAATAGGACGCACTTCATACACGGCGGTAGTGGGACTTTCAGCCACATACAAATAGCAAATGAACCGTGGGTTCGAACGGGCATCTCTAATAAGTTTCGGGTCGTTTGGCACATAGGAGCCTTCTTTTGATAACCCTCTAAACTTATTTGCTTTACTGTGATACCACTTTCTCTCCTCTTCCGTCCTACCTGGGGCATAGCATTTTCCCAACATGTGCTCTTTAAGAGCATTATCATCAATAATACGTGCCCGATAATAGATTCTTCCCGGAGCGATGAGTGTTTCAAGTGTTCTGGCGATATCCCCAAGCCTGTCCAGGACAGGATGATTCAGAAAGAAGCGCTGCCTAAACATCACTTCGTCTCTAAAGGAGGACCATAGTTCACTGGCTTCTTTGTAATTAGGCGTCTCCATTTACTTATGCTTTCTTTCTCTTATTCACAATCCATTGCAACGTGGGTACAAGATATCCGCTAAGGATTGTTGTTCCTAAGTGCTTTCTCTCAGCTTGGGCAAAACATTTTTCTATAACATTAACGATAGCATTTCCAACGAGACAAACCTTTTCTGTACTATCTATTTCTTCAATTGGGCGGTATATAGCAGTTAGAATAAGTCGATATATCTTTTGATGCCGATCTATCATTGTCATCGTTACTTGACTGATAGCGTGGAAGGCATCAAAGTCCGATTGTATAAAAACAATAGGATGCCCATCTTTTAAGCGATTACGCATTAGGCGGATTAGCTTCCTATGTGCTGGATGAATTAGGAGATGTCTCATTTATTTCTTCTTATACCCCCTCAAATAACCCATCACCGCCGCTTGTTTCATTTGTTGCTCCACTATCCATAATAATCCCAATCATTCACTGTCCAGTGCAACTCTACGAAATGCTACTCAAGGCACTTTATGCCTATCAGAAGAAAAGACAAATAACCTACGCTTCCTTCTTCCTCCGGCAAAATCTTCTCCAGCAGGCCGATAAGCTCAGAGAAAAAGGTGACAGCGCTGATACCTTCGACGGCGACGGAATCTCCCATGCAGCCTAGGCCGAAGAACAACAGACCGAAAACGAGCGACAAAATAATCCACTTAGTCTTCATAATATAATACAATTACAGCCAGTTGCTCTGCGCGGCGCTTGCTGCCCCCTGCGGGCGTGAGGAAAAGGTAACGAAAAAAAATGGCCGATACCCATGAAAAGACCTTTTACTGCGATAGCTATTATTACTTTTGAATCATACAATCTCGATGCCCAAATACCTTCTTCTTGGATTGATTCCAGCACCTTAAATCTGACATCTACAGTACCCCTTCCACCTCGTGCTCCACAAACGGTCCCTCTTTACATTCAAAGATAACACTCCCTGACTCTAACGCCTCCACCATATGCCACACACCCTTAGAAATGTCCACCCCATAGTTTCCACTCTCTTGACTCAACACCACATCTTCTATGATAGAGCCATCATCATTGTGAGTAGTCACTCTAACCTTGCCTCGCAGGATAACGAAAGACTCATCCTTCGTTGGGTGCCGATGGATGGGTACCACAGTCCCTAGCTCCACGGCATTCAAGAACCGATGGCACTTATCATCCAACGACTGATGAAAGTTATAGTTCATCCGCAGACGGGGAGAAGCCTTTGCCTGCGCAGAGACCTGGTCAAGAAGTTTCTTATCTATAATCATATAGATTTATTTGTTTCAACCCTTCTTCTATTTCTTCAAAAGCAACCATACCTCCCCACATACGATAAACATACATTGGAGTGACACAACCAATATCCATTGAACAAGAATGAGCCTCGTTCTCTATGAATTCCTTGAGTTGTTTAATCAAATTCACCATAGTGTTATTCTCCATTTGCTGCAGATCTTAATCCATTAAAAACTATACCGGGGAAGAATCTTATTGAGTCCAGAGGGAATATTCTTGCATGCCGTAATAAATCACCACATCTACGGCCAAATGAATAAAATTTTCTTACAAGGAATGGATACTTATCATAGTAGCTATTATCTCTATTATGCCCAAAATTACCAACCTCCATGATGAATAAACAAATCTTATCAGCTTTTCGCTTCCATTTCTTATCAGGCGAATACATTGGCATTGCCTCCAATGGCATTCCAAGATACTCTACGGCAAATGCCCCGAAAGCTTTCCACTCAGACTTTAGTCCCATCTTTTTTATGCGTGATTCAATCAATCCGTGATTCAGTGAATCCCTATATTTCCAGAGCAATCTACACCAATCGCATATTTGGCGCAATCCTATTCCACCCTTGTAGAAGTGCCCAAGAAAATGATAAAAGGTATAGATAATATCATTTTCGGTTGCTAATAAGAAAACTTGTACATCACCATTTGACCAAGAACGTACATTTCCACCATAAAATGTATCATTTGTAATACCCTCTAAACCTTTTAAAATCTTCGAGGATAAACTGCTATAAAGTAAACCATGTAATTCAACCACCCAATTAGAAATTGTCATTCCTTGGTGTTTAGATGGAATGTCTTCTTTTTCCACGTTAGATGCTAAAGGCAAAAGTATTTTTTTAGCCTTTTCATAGTTTTCTTTACTTAGTAACAGGTCAATATCTCCACAAGCTCTCCATAATGGACGTTCATAACATTGTGCAACGCCTTGACCCTTCACAAGAAGCACATATACATCTTTGCGTCTTAAACCATCAATTAGCTGGGCTATGAAAGCATTCATCTCTTTATTGCGTTGTTCAATCAGCATTGTTTGCCCAACAAATTGGAGTATATTAGCCTGAGGAGCTTTATAATTGGTTACATGATCCAAGCCTGCTGCTACCAACCCGATGACTGATTGTGATTCTGCAAGCATGAAGATTTCTTCAAAATCTAATTGTATATCATTTTGAAGAGTTATGTCTTGTTCCCATAGCCCAGCACGTACAAGTTTAAAAAAAGCACTCTCTATTGTTAACATCAATTACAATCATTATCTGTTTTCATGACAATTTTGATTACTGGTAACCTCCATTGTCTATTTTACCCTTTCGTTTAATTATTGATTTTGTCCTGGCAATCAATCATCTGTGCATTTATCTCTCCTTTACCAGAACTGAATGTTAAATTTATATTAGATGAAGCTTTTCGCGATCCTGCTGTAAAAAAGAACTGCAATAAAAACCGATTTGATATGGCGCATAATTAATCAACGCTCTAATAAATAGGAGTCAACCAATTCTGATATTTCTCCAGTTTTCCTTGTGCCGCCTCCAAATACTTCAGGTGGATAGCCTTAGTCTTGGGGCCTTGTTCACCGGTACCAATAGCATAACGGTCAACCGTATAGATAGGAGTAACCTCCATTGCAGAACCGCAAAGGAATGCTTCATCGGCCATATAAACCTCAGTACGGTCAATGGTACGTTTAACGAACTCCATACCCAGTTCTTCCACAGCCAGCTTAATAACCGTATCACGAGTGATACTCTCCAGAACACTATCCGTCAGACGAGGAGTAATCAGCTGGTTTTCTCTAATCATAAAGAAGCAGCTGCCAGGGCCTTCAGCAACCTTGCCCACCTCATTCAGGAAGATGCAAGTATCATAACCATTACGCAATGCCTCACGCTGGCCAACACGACTGTTGATATAGTTAGCACCACACTTGATATGAGGGCTCAGGTTCTCATCACTGATTCTTCTCCAAGAGGTAAAGCAGCAGTTCAAACCTTTCTTATTGTATTCTGCAGCAGTACGTCCACGAGGAATAGGAGCCACAAACATCTCAACAGGACCTTCACTACCCCAGCTACCAAAACCGTCAACAAACAAAGTCTGGCGAACGCTTAGGTTCTCATCATATTCATTAGCCTTAACGGTATCCACCAATGCTTTTTGGAAATCTTCCTTGGTATATTTGCAATCCAGCTGAATCAACTTGGCAGAACGAATCAGTCTGTCATAGTGATCACTCAGGCGGAAAGCATAAAGTTGCTTTTGGTCATCATTCCAATAGCAAGGGATACCTTCAAAAACATTCAATCCAAATTGGGACGTAGGTGAAAGCACATTCACCATAGCGTTATTAACGTTCATAATCTGACCTTTGAACCAGATCAGTCTGTTTGCAACATCAGTCTTTGCCATAATTTAATTTGATTTATTTGTTTCTAGTCTTCGTCCGGAAGATGAGCAATTCGCTTTACTTCCTCATCTTCCAAAGCTGCAGATTCCTCTGCACTCATACCTTCACGCTGGTCTTCATTGATATTCGCACTTTGGAACACTTTCAATACCGACCACCAGAGAATCTTGATATCAATCCAAATACCTTCCTTCTTAAACAGGTCAACATACTTGTTATCCAACTTCACCTTCTCATCCCAGGAGTTCTCATTACGCCCTTTGCACTGAGCCAAGCCCGTAATGCCACCTTTCACTTGGAAACGCTTCTTATACTTCTTATTCAGCGTATCAAAGTCGCCCAATTCATAGGTCACGCAAGGACGGGGGCCAACCACAGAGATGTCACCCTTCAGCACATTAAAGAACTGGGGAAATTCATCTATACTAGTCTTACGTAGGAATGCGCCCACCTTAGTCACACGGGGATCATTGTCATACGAAAACAATCCAGTACCCAGATTCTCCGCATTCACCACCATAGAACGGAACTTCAGCATCTGGAAGATGCGTCCATCCTTGGTTCTGCGTCCCTGTTTAAAGAACACCGGTCCTTTACTGTCCAGCTTGATGACAATTGCCACAATAATCCAAACTGGCGTGAGCAATATAACAGCTATCAGGCAGCTCACAAAATCAAAGCAACGCTTGATTAATAGATTCAGCTTATACATGCTTAAAAATTGAAAGTATGGAATAAGTCATCAAAGTTCTCGGCACGCTTAATCACCTCTGTCTTACCCTCACTAATGTCCAGCACAGGGAAGTTAGGCAGGATGAACGGCGGCTTCATCACCAAAGAGTAGCTACCACAGTTGCTAATCACAATGGCATCCTGATGAGCCAACTTACCAGTATAGTTATGATACAGCACATCACCCTCAATACAGGTGAAACCCACAAAATCCAGATCCTTGTATTTCTTCTGTTCACCACCCATAGCAATCACCTCCATTGGAGGATTGATGCCGGTCATGCTGATATTCTTCTGGCTGCCAAATACCGTTGCAATCCATTTACCACGAACATTCTTGATGGTCTTAACGGTACCAATGAACTTCATGCAGTCACCTACCACGGCACTTCCTGGTTCAATCAGCAATTCAGGTTTTACATCCTTGTCTGCAAAGTATTCTGCAAACACCTGTGCAGCTGCTTTGGCGTATGCTTCATAGTCAGGAATCTCGCAAGAGAACTGAGCACGGAGTGAATCCGCCATCTTACCAAACAGACCACCACCAATATCAATACGCTCAGGAATGATGCCCAAACGGTCAATCAAGTCCACCATACCCTTGGCACGTGCAGGCCAGTAAGCAATCTGACGTTTGGCAAAGTGGCACTGGAAGTTGATGAACTTCACATTCTCGGTGGTAGTGGCAAACTTCACTGCCTCCATAAATTCTGCCCCATCTATGTCAAAGCCAAAGCGGGAAACCACTCCGTCATTCACATCATAGTTGCAACGAATACCCACATTGATCAATTTGTCAGCATGACGGTTGTGAATGTCCTTCACCTGTTCTAGCTCTTCGATGCTGTCAATGTTGATGGTACCGCCATCCAACAGAAACTGCTCCATGATAGGCACATTCTTGATGGGTCCGTTCCAGATAACTCGGTCCATCTTGCAGCCTACCCTCTTGGCAATCTCCAGCTCCATTTCACTCACCACCTCTGCATAACCGCCAAGTTCATTGACAATCTTACACAGTTTGGGAGTATAGTTGGTCTTGTAAGAATAAGCAATATTCCAGTTGGGATATATGTTGTTGAAAGCGGTTTTCAGTTCAGCAAAGTTCTTACGGAACTGGGCACTGTCCAACAGGTAGAAGGCCTCACCATATTCAGCCTGAAGTTTTTTGATAATCTGTTTATCCATAATTCTTAAACACTATAATTCGTCCCGGCTATCTTATTGACCGCTGCAACCACGGCCTTTCTGTTTTCTTCCAAATAGGCAGCATCCGCTTGGGATGCTTCTTTCTCCAAAGCACGCAAGCCAGAGATTCCTATATCAAAGATGCGCTTCACCTCATTCAAGTCAGTCACCACATCTGTATTGCAGAAACTGCGGCTTACAATCACCATACTGGAGCCAAGGCGTACATGCTCTTTAAGCACCATTGAACCAGGGAGAGCTCCACCGTCTAATGTGGCTACACCACCAAATCCAAATGGAATGCCCTTAGCTTTGATCTTGTCTCCAAGCTTCTCCACAGTTCCGTTGGCAAGCAGCTCAAACATAAACTTCATTCCTAACTCCAGGTGCATATCATTGAGACCAAGATGGATCATATCAACGCCCGGAACTTCGAGTATTTCATCCACGAGGTTTGCAGCTTCCACCGTTTCCATCAAAAGAAGTGTCTTGGCTCGTCCATCCACATAGCTAATGAACTGCCTTACCTCTTCTACTGTCTTGAAAAACGGCAGCATCAATATGTCAGCCCCAGCTTTGATTGTTGCATCTATCTCATCTTTTGAGGAAGGATAGTCTGGCAACGCCTCGTGTATGGGATTTACCCTCACGAGCACCTTTGCTGTTTTCACAGCCGCTTTTATATTCGCTACATTTTTCACCGTATGGTGATTCTGGACGGTATCCAATCCCCCCTGCCTGGCATCCTTGCCTATGAATTCCATATCAAGGAATATCCAGTCAACGCCAGAAGCTTCAGCTATCTTTGCGACTTCAGGCATATTGGTGATATACATTAATTTTAATGACATATCGCTAAATTTTCAAGGCATGTTATGCGAGATTCTTTTCGTCTTCAAAGCTCCTTTGAGCATTAGTATAAATAGAGAAATCCTTTTCAGTGTCCCACTTCCAAGCATGCTGCTCCCATCTAATTCTATCAGCTGACGGTGGAGTCATATAATTACCAAATCTTTCTGTCAGAAAATCATGTAGGCCAGCGGGTACCCGTAAAAAGACTTTTTCAAAAGGGGCTGGAACAGTCTTCTCAAACCATTCTCTTTTGTATAATCCTTTCTTGTAAACAGCTTTGCCTAAAAAATTGCAGAAATACTTTGAATTACAATTACGGAAGCGATAAACCTGCTTAAGAGCATATGTTAACATCAAACATTTGGGGAAGAATTTCGCCATATTTAGCAAAAACTGCCGGATGCCCGTCTGGCGGCTATAAGAGCGCATTGACATCCCTTTAATGACAGCACACTTTGCCCAAAAACACTGCCACCACTGTAGTATCTTATTATCAGGACAAGTATGAAGGATGAATATATCTACAAAGATACCCTGATGAATCTTCCAATCTTTTGTCAGGTCTTCAATATAAGTCGTATTGTTCATCCTAAGCTTCGGAACAGTAACCATTCCGTTCTTACGTAGTCCATACTGCTGAAGATAATACTTTTCACGATCACCATCATTTTCAAATGCTTCCCTAAACTTCTCGTAATTATCCGGCGTCATGAAAATATCCAAATCATCATCCCAAGGTATAAAACCCTGATGTCTCTTTGCTCCAAGGGCAGAACCACCCATTAAGCAATAATCTATACCATGTTCGTTGCAGAAATCATTAACGTAAGCTGCAATTTCCAAAATCTTGTCCTGAAGCTTTACAATTCCATATTCATCAGGCAGATTATCTCTCATGTATTTCAATGTCTTGACAATTTATTTCTAACAAATGCTGGTAGATTATAATATACTATTCTTTTCCAGTCTCTCAAAGGGTTAAGCATTGTTTTTACTGCAAAATCAACTCCTTTTTCCCTTATACACCTCAAGAACCGACCCCTCTTTTTTGGAATTATTCCTTCACAAAAAAAACGGTTTTCGCCTTTTATGTCATCCCACTTCATCGGGAAAACTACGACTTGATTCATAATCGAATTAAACAAGGAGAAACCTTTTTCAGTATTGCACAAAAACATGGAAACCCCTTTAAAGCGATCTATTTGAGGTATAAATTTGTGTATTGTATGAAAATCACCTATTGTAATATCAGCATTTCTCTCTTCTGTTGCATAAGGGCATTTGTAACAAATTTCCCTACATACCCACTGCTTGCAATATGCATTGTAGTATGGGACAAACATGTATAAGCCGCTTTTTTTATATAATTTTCCGCTCTTTAGACCTTCATATTTATAATAATGAGATGAAGCGGCATTCTTTGTTTTATGTCTGAACTCGAAGTGTGTTATGGCAATCTTCTTTTGGCGCTCCAGATAATCTATTGACTGGTCAAACTGTTCTTGATTCCCTACTCCATGACAGGCGAATTCAACACATATAAGATTTTTATATTCCTTTCTCAAAAAGGCCTGTAAACCAGCAATTTGACAAGGTGTCGAACAATAAAGAACAGTAATGTCGGCTTTTAGATCTTCTTTTATCAGTTTAAAACTATCACCTGTGTTGCAGAGAAGATATTTTGACTTGTAAAGGGGCACGAGTTCATCACAAGTAGTAGCTCTTTTAGTTTTCAATTGAAGTTCATTATCAAAAGCTGCACCATAGACGACACCACCTTGTTTAATAATATGTTGTGCAAATATGCCAAAAAGGCCTCCGCTTGAGCCAACCTCTTTTTGCGCATCATCTTTTGCGTATGCAGCTCCACAGAACGGATTGTGCAATTGGTTTTGTGGTTTGCGAATATTTAAGATAGGACATACTTTTTCGCAAAGTCCACACTCTACACAGGCGTTCTCATCTACGCACACTTGTTCATAGCCATCTCTATTTCTTTTTAGAGAGATGGCATTCAGTCTACAAATCTGCTCGCAAGATCTGCAAGCACAGCATTTGTTTCCGATGATACTGACAGACATTACTTTTTCAGCGCCTTTTCAGCAAGCATAGTTGAAGAAACGCCATCTGTGTGAGGTAGGAATACCATATCACAACCAACGGCTTTTAGTTTCTTCTCTATTTCATCATACATACTGGAACCTTTCCAATCATCTCCATGGAATATGGCGTCAAAATGGTATTTTTCCCATGCTGCAAATTTATCCATGTTCTCCTGGGAAACAACCTGGTCAACATATCTGATTGCCGCAACAATCTCTTTACGATTCTCATAAGGGATGATGGGAGTCTTGTGCTTATATCGTTGCACATTTTCGTCAGTTGAAACACCAACGATTAAATAATCACATTGTTCTTTTGCACGTCTTAGGATATTGAGATGTCCAACATGGAACATATCATATACTCCTGTAGTGTAGCCAATCTTGTATTTTTTCATATATTCTTTTTTATTTTTGTTTTAATCACTCTTAAATAGACGTTCATCAATAAATAAATCCGATAATATATCTTGTATAGCAAAGAATTATTCACATTGTGAGACACACTCTTTGCTGAACTCATATAATACATGAGGGGCGTTTCTATATATTCAGCATGTCCTGTCAATTCAGAAACCAAGCCAATCCACATATCATGTAAAGGGATTCTCTTTGGAAAAGGCAGTACAATGTCCTTCATTTTCCCATTGATAGCCATTGTGCATCCAAAATATTTTCCCTTTTTTAAAAAGTAGTTTTTTAGTGGGCTCCGTCGCCAATAAAGCGGACCTATTTCTTTCCCTGACTCAACGTCTATTACTGTCGCATTAGACATTACCATATCTGCATTTCTGAAATGCTCCAAGAATGTGGACACTTTATTTGGAAACCAAACGTCATCTTGATCTGCAATAAAAATATAGTCTCCTTGTGCCTGTTCTATCGCGTTCTCAAAATTGTGAGCAACGATTTCTCCTGAACGTTTGTCCTCGGGACGTTTTTGATGATGAAATATTTTAATTCTTCTATCATTGTAACTTGTCAGTACTTCCAATGTCTCGTCCTTCGATCCATCATCTGATATAACTACTTCATCATTATCACCCAATTGTCTTAGAATAGAATCAATTTGGCGCTTTATGACTTCCCCTCCATTATATGTTGCTATACAAACAGAAATCATAGCATCTATATTTGGTTCAAAATATTGGTCCAAAGAGTATTTTGATAATCCCTTGAATAAATGTCTTCGGAAGGTAATGACCTTTTATTTAACTTTTTGGCATTTGAAAGCCAACATTCATATATTTGGTTTAAAGCCGCTCTTATACTCTCTTCCGTATTAACAGCAACATAGCCAATACCATTCTCTTTGATATATTTATGTTCTAACGAATAACTACTATTAATTGACAACAATTGACCTCCGCTACGATAGTAATCAAAATCCTTCCCTGCTATTAAATACCGAGACGAATTATCTTCTACCGTATGCAAATTAACAAGTATATCAGAGTCTAACATATATTTAAACGATTCTATCTGCGGTACCAAGGGAATGATGTCAAAATTTGGAATCTCAACGTTCCAAATGTCCTGTACATTCTCCTTTGATTCATTAGTTCCAACAACTCGAAGCAATAGTTCATCTTTATGAGGAAAATGATCGATTGCCTTCAACAATTTTGAAGCATCTCTGTACCTTGATTTTGCCAAGGTTATGGAACCAACAATGGAAATAATCAGTTTCCCGGATTCTTTTGATTTCTGATACTCTTTTTCTGCTCTTGTCCACAACACCTTATCATATCCATTCATTACCACAAATATTCTTTCAAGAGGATATTTGAAATCTTCTGTTATTTTCTGCCTATGATTATCATTCGTAACCACAATGGCATCAGATAAATGAATGGCTGATTCTTCTCTTTTGAAAGATAAACCACTTTTATCATTCCAGCAGTTCCAAGGATCACGATAGTCTAAAAGGAGTTTACAGCCTGTCAGGCGCTTTAACCGTTTGAGGAAGTATGGAGTAAAAAGGCCAAAGGGAGGCGCACTTATAATAACATAATTATACCTCTCTTTTATCATCTGCAACTTAATATCCTTCCAGTTATGAAACAGCCACAGCTGGGAAAAGAACCCCATTCCCTTATCTGGGTCATTATTCATCGAATAATCTAGCGCTTTCACTCTCTTGACGATAAACCCTTTAATGGCGCTCTTGAATGTTTTTTTGGCCACTTGTGTTCTGTTGGAGGAAACGCTTGACATGTTAACAGGAGCTTTATAAAAGATCCTGTTAAAATCACAGTCTCTATCCTCATACTGTTTTTCTCCCCTACCAGCTATAACATCCACCTTATAGCCAGCTTTCACAAGAGCGTTGGCATAATAAAACACCCTTTGAGCACCGCCCCAGTTATCTGCATAAGGTACCATCTTATAACAGATGATGCAGACTTTTTTGCTTTCTTCCATAGTTATATTGTTTATCTACTTCTTCCTTAGTATAAACTTATAAAGAAACTTTTTCACGAAGCTTGGAGTATAGATAAAAACTCTTATGTAAAATTTGTTCATTAAAGCTTCTCCTCTATTAACAATGCCTCCTTTGAGTAAGTATTGTTGAAGCATATCCCAATCCTGAATCTCACGCTTATTACTACGTCGTTCAATAAAGCCATTGCCAACACGAACATGAACCAGAATCTCTGGTATATTAGCAGCACTCGCACCCATTGACAGCATATCTACCCATAGCTTATAATCTTCCAGCTTTCCAAAATCTTCAGAATAACTACCAGCCCTTTCAACAACAGATTTTTTAAACAAAACAGACACGTGGTTAAATGGCGTCCGTTTTTTTGACATTTTTTTAATTTCTTCCTGGGTTATACCTACAGTTCTTACGGAAGAGATATCTCCGACCTTTTCGGAGAATTCATCAATATAACTTCCTACAATATCAATACTGAAATCATGCTCCTGGATGAATTTGAATTCTTTTTCGAATCGGTCTGGAGTACTTATGTCATCGGAGTCCATTCTTGCGATCCATTCATTTTTGCACTCACGCAACCCTTCATTAAGTGATACAGCTAGTCCCTTGTTTTCAGATCGTTTGAGAACTGTAAAATCTATCCCTGGAACCTCCGCCTTCACAGAATTGATAACTTCCTCCATCTGAACAGGGACGGGACCATCTTCTACTATGACAACTTGATTAGGTCGTAATGTCTGCTCAACCGTAACACTTCTAAGTGCTAAATCAAAATATTCTGGAATGTCTTTTTGGTAGACAGAAATCAAAACTGAAAACTTTTCCATACAATTATAAAAAAATGACAAAAAAAGTACTAAGGTTTAGATGACACATCGAAAATGGTTTCATAGATAAGGAAATTACCTTCTTTGAACGCATACACATTACTCGCAAGGAGATTTACGAAAGTATAGAAGTTATACAACAAGAATAGCACAATAGTAGTTCCAATAATAAAACTCCGAACTCCCTTAGTATCTGATAAAAGCTTGCAAACAGCAGCAACAAAAAAGACATACAAATAAACTGTAAATCTTCCCTGAAAGTCAAAATTTGAGAAAATCAATGCTAAAAAAAATATAGAAATCTGTCTTATTCTCGGATTAATATCTAATTTTACATTTTTTGCACACAAATAATATGCTATTGGCATTAATACTAGTTTAAAGACAACACCATTAAAAGTAGAATTATTAATTGTATTTGAATCATAAATATCCATTATTGAATGGGAAACAAAGAAATCGTAGAAGAACGTAGCAAGAAACATACTCAAGATATTCAACATGAATAATACAATAAGCAAAACGTTCCCCGAAAACTTTCCTATTAGATTTAATAACCCGGGCAGGAACAAGAACAAAATGGCTGAAGTATGAAAACCAGTAGCAACTATGACTCCAATAGAATAAAAGAGATAGTTTTTATTTTTTATGATAAAACAATATGTTATAATCCATATGATACAGGCAGCCATCGACGATCTCATTGCAGAAGTCATGTTAAGAATCATATCTGGATTAAACAACAACATAAAAAAGAGGACATAATAGTACTTTGGCGCAACCACCCTAAATGCCACATATGCTAATGATATGAATAATACAATGGTATGTGCTATGACAAATATATAGTACTTTGGAAATAGTTTCATGAACCCATAGAACAATGTTTCCTCGGGCCCCCTAAGCCTAGATGTTCTTTCTGTCTCGAATAAACTATAATAATGCCAGTAATCAAGACCAAAACCATATCGGATAGCGAAGAAAGTTGCAATGGCAGCGAAAGAAAAAAGAAATACCACCTTTGGCATTTTCGATTTATTACGAAAAAGCCAACTTAAAAACACAACAATTAGAGATAATATAAGATAGTATTGCATATTAAATTATAAAACTTTTATTGCCCTTCTATTCATTCATAATTTCTTCTTCAATAAAAGCCCCATGATTTCCATTAGAACTTCATTATGTTTTCGTTTGTAATAAAAATAGCATAAAAGAGCAAATACTACACCCATTAATATTTGTAGTAAGATATTTATATCATATATTGCATTTAGGATAGAAAAAGGTAAGGTTAGAAGTGCTATATAAAGAGAAATATCACAAAAGGGTCCAAAGTATTGAGCAAATGTCATTTCTTTAAGCATGGGGCTGATAACTATAAAGAAATAAACAAAAAGACATAATATGGATAACCCCGTTTGTCCCCAAGCCACTGCATAGAGGCTAATTCCCGCAGTTGCCAGCAAAACTATCGTAGTCATAACAATTCGCGTTATAGTCCAATGGAGCCCTAGATCCGTCCTACCATAGGCAACCATTACAGCTGAGCCTTGAGAAGTTATTGAAGAGGTTATTCCAACTATTGAAAGAATTCTAATATACACAGCTACTTCTGCAAATGAAGGTGCATACAAAATTCCCACTAATAAATCAGCAAAAATAAACATCGCCGCATACAATGGGGCAGCCATCATTGTTACTGTTTTTATTAATTTAGAATAATTAGAGATAACTGCCTTTACATTATCTTGTATTTTAGCAAATGCGGCAGAAAAAACACTTGATGATATGGTATTTATCATCAAAAATGGCTTTGTTATAAGTTCCTTTGCAATATTATACACGCCCAACTGGTCCATTGTAAAGAATTTTCCAATTAGAACAACGTCCAACCTTGATGCAATATAATCCAGAACCTGCGTCCCTATTTGATAGCCACCGATTTTCAAAACATCTTTAACTTCAGAAAATGAAAAATGAAGTTTGATTCTCATTTGATGCATACCAGCTATGGTATATACCGCCTGATTAATAGATATTTGCGCAAGTTGTCCCCAAACAAGACTCATAACACCACATCCAAGCCAAGCTAATAATGTTGATGTAAGCAAACCAATAATTGAAGTGAGTATACGAACCTTTGATATAAACTCAAATTCCAAATTCTTTGTTTTAATTGTTTGAAAAATCTTTCCAAACGCACTTAATACTATTTTAAGGGATAGTAACCTTACTATTAATGTGAGTTCTGACTGTTTATAAAAGTCAGCAACCAACGGTGCTATAAGTACAGTTATTAGAAATACAACTATACTCATGCTTATGTTAAGCCAATAAACGGAAGAATACTCTTCCTGTGTAATATTTTGTTTATGTATTAATGCAGCTGTTAGACCAAGTTCAGCAAAAATATCAGTAAATGCTATTACCATTGTGGCAATTGCAATCAATCCAAAATCTGCTTTATCGAGCAAACGTGTTAGTATTGCTACCTGCAATATGCCAATAACCACTGTAATAACAGTGGCCAACGTATTCCATTTAAGGCTTATTGCTGTTTTAACCTTGAGTCCCATCTATATTTGGTTCCTGTTTAGCTTACTTGCTAATATTCATAAAGAAATTATTCCATTTCACTGATGTAGGTTTACATCCTAAACTTTCGACAACATGGAGTGTATTATTCGAAATTTTTGGTGCACCTTTTTTATAAGCATCTATAATAACTTGATCCAGCTGAGCTAAATGATCAACAACATGGAATGGCTTAACGCCATCTTCTTCTAAGTCATCATATTTTAACCAGGAGCCGTTGATGCAATTCTTCTCACATAAAATATACTCTTTTAAGCTTGCGCTGTTGGCGTCTGTTGTCTGAATGTGTATAAATAAATCTGTGGCCATTATTAATTCAAAGAGAGAAGAGACGTCCATATATTTATCAAACCACATTGCATGAAGCCCATAATAATCGACAGTCTTCTTAAGTTCCGCAATATATGAGATGGCTTGAGGATATGTAACCGGAAATAACAGCATTAAATTCTTGGGAAGCATATGTTTTACCTTTACTATACTTTCAATAATCTGTAAATGACGTTGTGCCGAGGATGCATTATATCCACAACTTATAGTATAATATCCACCTATCCCCAAACGATTCTTCGCTTCTTCAGTCGATAGTTTTGCTTTATTCTCAGAAATATAGTCTATTGTTTCCGAACCAATACCAATTTTAACAAATTTATCGATTGGTATATCATATATTCTCATGAAATCTTGTGTAAAACGACCGCCTGCTCCCGTTACAAAATCAGCACAATCATAGATTTTTTTTACGATTGCACGTTTTCCATTGGATATACGATAAACATCACTCCCCCATGGGGTCAGAACTATTCTATTTGTAATTCTCTTTATGTCATCCAAAATAAAACGCTCTAAATACATGGGGAAATGTATATTTACTATATCATAGTGGCGACCTTTTGCAAAAGAACGAAAACATTTTTTCCAGTTCATTATAAGTTCTATTGAACGTAGTACTGGAAATGATTCAAAATTGTTAGAAAATTCTACAAGTTTACATTCGTTAAAATATGATTCTAGTTCGGCTGGAAAACCTATTCCTTTTTGAAATGGTTCAAAACCATCAACTATAGCTTTGGGATTCGTTTGTTTAAGATTTCGTACAAATCGAACCATATGATTATTGTACAAATTCCCAATTAACAGAATCCTATAATTTTCCTTCATCACTCTATTGAAAAAATGATTAATACTAATTCTCCAAAAACAAACAGAATCTATTCAACTTTCAAAGAATCAAAACTTATCATAAAAGTTTTCAAAATACACCTATCATTTTTAAATACTCAGGCCACTCTCCCATATCTTTCCATGAGTGCTCACTAACCGGGAAGCAACCAACACGACCGCCACGAGCCTGTACTTCTCCCATTAGATGAGTGATATGGAAAAACTCGCCTTCAGGTATCTCATCAATCAATTCAGGATTTAGAATATACACACCAGTATTAACCTGATAGGTCTGTTCCGGTTTCTCTTTAAGCGCAGTCATCAGTCCATCTTCTCCAGTTTCGATGACGCCATAAGGAATCTTAAAGCTTTTCACCATAGTGACAATGGTCATATCGTTGTGGTTGTTCACATGATAGTCCCAAACATCTCGATAATCCTGCTCATTGATACTATCGCAGTTGGAAACAAAGAATGGAGTAGTTATTTTTCCTTTCAAGAGTGAAACACTTCCTATGGTACCAAGAGGTTTATCCTCCATAAAGAACTCAATGTCGTACCTGTGATCAAGTTGGCTCAGATAGTATTTCATCATGTCTGCCTTGTAATTAACAGACATATAGAACTTATGGCAGCCAATGCCCTCAAATTGATCCATGATTACTTCCAGAATCGTTTTGTCTCCTACAGGTACCAGAGGTTTGGGAATCACGTTTGTGATAGGTTTTAATCGTGTCCCCTTACCACCGGCCATAATCACCACGGGCAAATCTATCTTTTCGCGGGTATCCTTATTTGGAGTTTCAGAAAGAATATCATCCCAGAAAATAACGTCAACAAGATGATTATTTTCATCTAATACCGGCATCAATTCTGCACGTTTAGACAACATCCACTCTTTTATTCTCTCTCTGTCATCACCTTTATGGGCAAACAGTTTTCCTTCACGGCTCACAATTCTCCCAATGGGTGTATCAAAAGGAGTATTGGCAATAATAGCCCTCTGAAGATCGCCATTCGTGATAATACCAAGAAATATGTCACCTTCAAATACCAGGAACAACTTTGTATATGCCTCATCCATTAACTTCATCGTTTGGATGATAGTATTATTTGCAGAAATAATCTTCTTCTGTATTCTTTCTGAAAAACTCATTTTCTTCTATATAAAGATTACTTAGTATACTACTTAATTCATATATATGTAGCTCACTTCGCTTTAACTTTCAGTATGGCAGGATTGCCGGAATAGATTCCTTTTTCAGAGATGCTCTTTCTTACAAAAGATCCGGCACCCACAATGATGTCATCTCCAACGGAAATGCAGTTAGCAAGTACGGACTGACTTCCTATGAAACAACGCTCACCCACCTTGCACTCACCATTTACCATTGTTCCTGTGGAAATATGGCAATGGTCACCAATAACTGCATCATGCTCAATGTTTGTGGCAGTATTCAGAATCACGTTCTTTCCAACCTTAGCTCCTGCATTAACGAATGCCTGATGAAGAACTACCGTTCCTTCTCCTATTTCAGCATATTTGGAAACGTATGCAGTAGAGGCAACAACTGTAGCCAGTTTGCCACCAGCTTCTTTAATCTTGTTGTAAAGCTTAATGCGAATAGCAGGATTCTTAATGAAACCCACGGTAATGACAAACTCAGCTTTGTCAACATAGCTGGCAATGTCATCATCTGTACCTATGACCTTGGTAGAAAGAATTTCCTTCCCTACCTCTTCAGGCATATCCAGCACACCAAGAATGCTGTGGCCAGCACTCTCGGCAGCTTCCAGCACGGACTTACAATGTCCGCCTCCTCCAACAAGAATTAAAGGCTTTTTCATTACTCTTTAGGTAAATCAGAAGGTCGTACAGAACTTGGAATATTTACCACTCTATCTGCAAACCAGATGGTGTTCTTCAAACCATCATTCTCACATTTCTCAAACATGGGCAGGCGATTCATCAATTCCCAGATGGGGCGCGTCATCACGCCATTGTCATTGGTCTCAGTTAGGAAGCTAATTTGAGCCTCCTTATCCTTCAGAATGACTACATTCAACCAATAATTGGAGAAGGTATCAGGAGAGTCAACAAAGAACTCAATATCCGGAATGTTCTTGAAGAAAGCCTCATATTCAGCAGCAACTTTGCGCTTGCTGACAATATACTTGTCCAGATTCTCCAGCTGTGCACAACCAAGAGCAGCATTGATGTTTGGCATACGGTAGTTGAAGCCAATATGGTCGTGACGGAACTCCCAACGATGAGGAATCTTAGCCTGAGTGGTGATATGCTTGGCGAAGGCACCCAATTCTTCATCATTGAACAGCATCATACCGCCACCACCGGTGGTGATGGTCTTGTTACCATTGAAACTGATAGCGCCAATCTTGCCAAAAGTACCGGTATGTTTTCCTTTGTATTTAGAGCCAATGCTTTCTGCTGCATCCTCAACCAACTCAATATGCCACTCTTTGCAGAGTGCTGCTATCTCTTCAATGCGAACAGGATGACCAAAGGTGTGCATAGGTACACAAGCCTTAATTCTGCGGCCTGTATTCTTGTTATAGCAGGCATACTCGTCCTCCTCATAAGCAAAGTCATGGCTCTTGTCAAGTTCGCCAATGCGTGTATTCTTGCGAACTTCTGCATTCTTATGGAGCCATTCCTTCATTGCATCAGGAGAGAGGCCCATCGTAGAACGGTCAACATCAAGGAACACAGGATAAGCACCAATATAGCTCAATGCATTTTCGGTGGCAATGAACGTCAAGGCCTGAGTCAAAACCTCATCATCACGCTTCACACCAACGAGTAACAAGGACATATGGAGTGCATTGGTTCCGCTCACACATACCACAGCACGCTTTGCGCCCGTGTAAGCGGCCATATCATGTTCAAAACGATCTACGAACTTACCTACAGAACTAACGAATGTGGTGTCGATACACTCGTTGAGATACCCCTTTTCATTGCCCACAAACACAGGGACAGCCAGGGGTGTGAACTCTTGGTTGCCATATACGGACTTAATAAAGTCAATTATTTCATTATACATAATAACAAATTATTTACTAATTCCTTATTGACGAAATATATTGAACTAAAGATATCAATTGATATTTGAAACTTTTACTAAATTTAGGATAATGGTCTTTAATATACTTAATGTTAAATAAACCTGAGGACAATTGCGACTCGAGAATATCACTAACATCCCTATAATTAATAGTCTCTTCCTTGTTATTCAGTTCTCGACGCTTATACTTCTGTAAAAAATACCTTAATACTGACAGGTAATACTCCTTCACTTTCTTTTTTGAATCAAGTTTTTTCAAGTTTTTGTCCTCTAAAAAGTCTTCGCTTTCCCCAAATATTCCAATAGTTAAAAGTCGAGGGTCTAACTCCTGTAGGAACATTTTATAAAACTCAAAGCCAACCCATTTTAAAGGTATTCTATGTCTGATCGCCATAATGAAATCTTTTCCCATCATGGGTTGGACAGTGAAATAAAACATTCTCGTACGATCCTCACCAGAACATCTTACTAAGTTTTGATAATATTCATTATATAGATCCTTGAATTTGCTCTCACGCGTAACGCAACCTCCAAAAGATCTGGAGAATAAATCCTTTAGTACATTTTCTTTTGTACAGCACACTTTAGATGACAAAATAAAAGAAGGCGTATATGCCATACCTAAATCATTAAATGGCAACAATGTTTCAAATTTAGGATGACGTATGAATTCGCCACCAAATCCACCAAAATACAAAATCCGCTCATTACCGAAATACTCGCGAACGCTGAGCATATCGTGATAACAAATGGAGTTTGTGTAACTATTTATTCTACCATCTGTATTAATTGAAAGACGCGAGTCATATAAGTCCGGTTCATTTTTAAAACTTAATTTCACATATTCACCTTTTGACCCAACTGCTTTACACACAGCCTTCGCAGTTGCTGACTCATCTTGTAAGTATTCGTAAGTAAGATTTGTGTAATCACATTCGCATTTTTCTAAACCACCTACAACTGTTCTACTATCAAAGCCACCACTTATTGTATTGACAATTCTATAACCATTGTTTTTTGCATAATCAACTCTTCTGCTGCAACTTTCTTCAAACAAGCGAACTAAATCCTTGACAGCCTCACGTTTCGAGTTGTACCCATTATGTACCTTAAAATCGTCTACATAAAGATTTAAATACTGGCAATTAATTATTTCATTGTTATATTTTGCATGGACATAAGATGCAGGCTCAAGTTTGAACACTTTATCAGAAAAAGTCCTTGTCTTCAAATTATGACCAAACGAAAGAAACTCTGCAATGTGTGCATTATTCCATGCTTTCTCTTTTATATTAGACGCAATTAATCCAAACTGTCTAGATATAAAAAAGGTGTTTCTATTATTACAATAAAAAAGTGGCAAACCACCAAGAATGTCATTAAAAGCAATTACTTCTTTATTATCTTTATCAATAATATATACACAGAAATCTCCATCAGCATTTTTTATCAGATTTAGTATCTCTGTCTTCTCGTAATTACTGTCAATTATTGATGATATTGTATTCTTTAAAACCTTATCTTCTATGTTGTAAACAATACCTTCAAAAACAATTAATATACTGTTATACGCCCAACTTTTTATAGGATAACCATCGTAACTGATAAACCCCACATTTAAATCATCTTCATTTAGCAATGATTCTCTTTCGTGCCATGCTTCTTTTAAAGTATTCAACCCTTTTGCTTTAGAAGCCCCTTGTCCAAGTACAATTGTTGTTCCTATCATATCATTTACATTTTCTGATCTAAGTTTTTACCTTTTTCTTCGTGCTCAAAGTTGGGAATGAATTCCTTGATGGCCTCAACCACCTGAGCCTTGGTGAAGTCCTCTTTGGCGAAGATACCCTCCAGCCTATCAAAGAAGCCGTTCACCTCACCCATCTCATGGCGGGTGGTCTGGCAGACAACACCCAGCGCCTTGAAGCGTTGCATGTCTATCTTCTCCCCTGGTACGTAGAACTCTTCGTAAGCTTTCTCGCCAGTGGTATCCGAACCGAAGTAAACCGTAGGATACTTGTTGTCATCCCAACCCAGGGCAGCAGCCTTGCGCTTAGCCTCATCATCACTGCTGCAAGGGTCTTTAACCAGTCCGTTGGCGGTTACGAACTTGTCACAGATAGAAGAGAACGTCAGCATCTGGTCTTCGCCCAGCTTCGGGAAGAACACTTCCCCACCGTTGCCCAGGACGCAAGCCAACATACAAATCTGACCAGACTCCTCAGGCGAAACAAAGTAGCGCTTCACATCTGAAGGTGCAGCCAGCGGCTGCTTCTTCTGCAAACGGTGTATCCAGCCGTCAGGAAGGGAGCCATTACTGAAAGCCACATTAGCAAAGCGTGCAGTTGTCACCTTGAAGTACTTATTGTAAGCCATCACAAGGTCTTCCATAATACGCTTGCTGGCACCCATAATGTTCACAGGATTAGCGGCCTTGTCCGTAGAAACACAGAAGAAATGCTTGGGCGGATAGACTGTGAGCAGATCCATCAGCTTCTTAGCCTTAATGTCGTTGTTTTCAATGAGTGCCTGGACGCTATAGCGGTCTTTTTCCGAACGCACATGCTTGTGTGCACTAAAGTTAGCCACAATGTCAAAGCCCTTCTCCTCACGGAAGATACGCTCAAAGATGAGGTCTGCAAAGTTCAGCGTGTAGCAGCGGAACTCATCCGGGACATAAAGGCCATTAGTTGAACGCACATCGCGCACCAGCTCTGCCAGGCCGTTCTCGTTCAGGTCAACAACCACCACCTTGCCCGGTTTGAAGCGCAGGATGGCTTTGATATATGAAGAACCAATACTACCAGCGCCACCAATCACACATACACTCTTGCCCTCAATTTCTTGGGTCAACTTTCCCGCATTCGCCTGGATGTCCGGCTCAAACATGCTGACGGGACGGAAAGTCACCGAGTCAGCGATAAACTTGTCTAAATTGAACATAATGATTGTGTCTTATTTGTTCTGGCAGGCAGTATCGAACTGCAAACTTTCGTTCCACCTGTGCTGCCAGAAATCCTTGTATTTTAGATGTGATAAACCCCTTCTAAAGGGCAGATGTTATGGCAATCCAGAATGACCTTGCCCTTCAGCTTGTCCCAGTTCTGCTTGATATGGTCGTGCTTCACCATGATAACCACCATATCAACTTCATTGAGGAACTGGTCAAAGTCCAGAATCTGATTCTTCACAATCTCTTTCTGGGTGAAGAAGGGATCAAAAGTCTTCAACGGACGGGCCAAGTGACGCTCCTGAATATCCAACATCTGCAATGTGGGGCTTTCACGGATGTCATCCACATTCTCCTTATATGTCAGACCATACAAGCCAACACGACGGTTATCCGTAATATTGTGCTCTTCCATAATCTCATGGATGCGCTCCAATACAAATACGGGCTGATAGTCGTTGGTCTTCATAGACTCGTCAATCACCTTAGCCAACTGGGGATAGTCACCCACCAAGAACCAAGGGTCAACAGAGATACAGTGACCACCTACACCAGGGCCGGGCTGAAGGATGTTGACACGCGGGTGCATATTGCAGATCTTAATAATCTCATACACATCCATGTTGTCGTGTCGGCAAATGCGACTAAGCTCATTGGCGAAAGCAATGTTCACAGCACGGTAGGTATTCTCAACCACCTTGGTCATTTCTGCAGTACGAATGTCGGTAACGACAATCTCACCCTGGCAGAATGAAGCATAATAGCTCTTTACCTTCTCGCCAATCTCCTTGCTATCTGCACCGATTGTACGGTTGTTATGTAGGAGCTCATAAACCATGTTGCCGGGGATAATACGCTCAGGAGCGTGAACAAGATTGATGTCCTCGCCAATCTTGAAGCCGTTGGCTTCAATAACAGGGCGTACGAACTTGTCAATGGTTCCGGGAGAAACTGTACTCTCTACAACTACGGTAGCGCCCTTGGGACACACTTTCATTACTTCCTTGACTGCAGCCACTACATAGCAAGCGTCAACCTTCTTGCTGAACTTATCGTAAGGAGTTGGAACGCTGACAATGTACATGTCAGTCTTCTGATAATTAGTGGTGAACTTGATGCCGGCCTTTACAGCAGCCTGGAAGAGTTCATCCAGACCATCCTCCTTGAAGGTGGTCTTACCTGCGTTAAGAGTAGCAACAAGCTCCTTGTTATAGTCTGTACCTATGACCTCTACACCGTGAGAAGCCATCATCAATGCTGTGGGCAGTCCAATGTAGCCCAGCCCAATTACGTTAATCATATTTGTAAAATTGAATAATTATATCGTTGGTTATTATATTTCATATCTATCTACAACTTCCCCATTGAGCGCTCTTACAATGCGGCTGCAAGCCTTGCCGTCGCCATAAGGGTTCACGGCTTTGCTCATCTTCTCGTATGCAACAGCATCATCAAGCAAGGTGCTAACCTCATTAACAATCAGGTCGTGATTAGTGCCCACCAAGTGTACTGTGCCGCTCTTCAATGCTTCAGGGCGCTCGGTGGTGTCACGCATCACGAGTACGGGCTTGCCAAGGCCAGGGGCTTCTTCCTGAATGCCGCCAGAGTCGGTAAGGACAACGGTGCTCTTCTCCATCAAGTACACGAACTCCAAGTACTGCAGGGGCTCAATGAAGAAGAAATTCGGGCGCGTCAAGTCCTCGCCGAACACCTCATGAATAGGCTTGCGCACATTGGGGTTGAGGTGCATAGGATAGACAAAGTCCACATCGGGATACTTCTCGCTGAGGTCCTTCATGGCAGTAACCATGCTAATGAAGCCCTCTCCGAAGTTCTCTCTTCTGTGTCCAGTGATGAGGACAAGCTTCTTGCCTCCGTCTAGACGGGTTACGTCGTAACCGGCATTCTTGAGCACGTTGATTTGCTCGTTAGCAAGTGCTTTGTCTGTCTTCAGTTTATCAACCACCATATGAAGGGCATCGATAACCGTGTTGCCTGTAACAAATATCTGGCCTTGGGCCTTCTCTTCCTTCAAGTTCTGCTCGGAAAGTGGTGTTGGTGAGAAATTATAGGTAGCAATACGGCCAGTTATCTGACGATTCATCTCTTCGGGCCATGGGCTGTATATATTATGTGTACGAAGTCCTGCCTCTACGTGGCCTACTGGTATTTGCTGATAGAAAGCAGCAAGAGCTGCAGCCGTAGATGTGGTAGTGTCTCCATGAACTAAGACAACATCGGGTTTGCACTCCTTGAAGACATCACGCATACCAGTGAGCACACGGGCAGTGACATCATAGAGATCCTGTCCCTGCTTCATGATGTTCAGGTCATAGTCGGGTGTGATTTCAAAAATTTTGAGTACCTGGTCCAACATCTCGCGATGCTGACCTGTTACACAAACAACAGTCTTGAAGTTTTCTGTATCCTTCTGGAACTCCTTCACCAGCGGAGCCATCTTGATTGCCTCTGGACGTGTGCCAAAGACGAGCATTATTGTTTTCATTGTTTATATTTTGTCAAGAGTCGTGGGTATAGGGCCAAGAGCCGATAGTCTAGTGTCAAGGGCTACTAGAAGGTCCTATATAATATAGCTTCGCTAGAGGTAGTCACGTATGAACTGTGACCATCTCGCGCATCCGCCTATAAAACGGTGCAAAGATAGCAAAAATTATCGAGCTAGCAAAAATCTGCCACGAAAAACTATAGATATTGGACATTTTGACAATAAAATCCGACAAATTGATAGATATGGTTGTGAA
>JAEEGK010002445.1_pt1 | contig 46494 bp, 46 predicted proteins | sample 8958771 | NCBI WGS metagenome assembly JAEEGK01 (sample SAMN16246547, study PRJNA631951) | gut metagenome | biome: gut microbiome; feature: rumen; material: SC-attached | host: Bos | place: Iran: Karaj | collected 2018-10 | reverse complement strand
GTGTCTTCCGAAAGCTGAAGCCATCAGACTTTGTTGTCATTGCCGATTACAATGAGTTGAAAAGCCATCCATCGGAGAAGTGCAACATCTATCTGAGGAAGACACCTGACGGGATCTCCCGTGCAGTGTTAACGGTCAACCAGGTAGACTACCTGATAGAAGAGGAGGAGGATTCAGAATGAAGATCGGAATAACAGGAGGTATAGGCAGTGGTAAGAGTTTCGTCTGCCAGCGTCTTCAGTGCCGGGGCATTGAAGTGTATGACTGTGACAGCGCTGCCAAAAGACTCATGAGAGAGTCTGAGGACCTCCGTCAGAAGATCACGGCCCTGATTGGTCCCGATGCCTACACAGACGGGAAGCTCAACAAGCCCGCCATTGCCCGTTACCTGCTCAGCAGCGAGGAGCATGCCCAAGCCTTGGATGCCATTGTGCACCCAGCCGTTTTCCGTGACTTTGAAGACAGCGGGATGCAGTGGATGGAGAGTGCCATCATGTATGAGTCAGGCATCTATCGTCTTGTTGACCGCGTCATCGTAGTCACCGCCCCCTTGGAAATACGTTTACAACGGATCATGGTCCGTGACGGTATCAGCCGTGAAAAAGCCATGGAATGGGTAGAACGTCAATGGCCTCAGGATGAGCTCCTCCGTCGTGCGGACTATGAGATCACCAATGACGGAGAGACACCCATAGACTGCCAGTTAGACCGTCTCCTACCCCTACTCTATCCAACAGACATGTAATACAACAAAACGACATAAAAGAAAAAAGAAAATGCAACAGACAATTTTAGCCATCTCCGGCAAGCCCGGTCTTTACAAACTTGTTTCCCGCGGGAAGAACAACCTGATTGTAGAATCGCTTGATGACACCCATCGCCGTCAGCCGGCCTTTGCCACAGACCGCATCACCTCGCTGGCCGACATCGCCATGTATACAGAAACGGACGACGTACCGCTGATGAAGGTGCTTGAAAGCATCAAGACGCTGGAAGAAGGTAAGAAGGCAAGCCTTGACCCGAAGAAAGCCAGTGGTGACGAGCTCCGTGAATACTTTGCGAAGGTACTTCCAGAGTTTGACCGTGAGCGTGTTCACAATTCAGATATCAAGAAGCTCCTTCAGTGGTATAACATTCTCATCCAGGCTGGCATCACCGATTTTGAGGAGGAGTTGAGTCCCACCGAGGGAGACAACATCGACGACCGCAAAGAAACGGAATAATTTTCATCATTTCCAATAACAACAAAAAAAGAAAACTGAAAGTATGAAGAACATCAGTCTTGACATCAAGAAAGCTGCCTGTTTCTTAGAAGAAGGTGCAGTAGCAGCATTTGAGCCGCAAGTAAAAGCCGCTCTGGAAGCTTTGGAAAACGGCACATGCCCTGGTAATGACTTCCTTGGATGGCTCCATCTGCCTTCGAGCATTACCCCTTCATTCCTTGACGAGCTGCAGGATTGTGCGAACGTGCTTCGCCAGAACTGTGAGGTCGTCGTCGTCGCCGGTATTGGCGGCAGTTACCTTGGCGCCCGTGCTGTGATCGAAGCCCTGAGCAATTCTTTCTCCTGGCTCGTCCAGGACAAGGCCAATCCCACCATCATGTTCGCAGGCAACAACATTGGCGAGGACTATCTGGCAGAGTTGACCGACTATCTGAAAGGCAAGAAGTTCGGTGTCATCAACATCTCCAAGTCAGGAACCACCACCGAGACCGCTCTCACCTTCCGTCTGCTGAAGAAGCAGTGTGAAGCACAGCGTGGAAAGGAAGAGGCAAAGAAGGTGATCGTTGCCATTACCGACGCCAAACGCGGTGCTGCCCGCACATGTGCTGACAAAGAAGGATATACCTCCTTCATCATCCCCGACAATGTTGGCGGTCGTTTCTCTGTATTGACTCCGGTAGGACTCTTGCCTATAGCTTGTGCCGGATTTGACATCCGTGAGTTAGTTGCAGGTGCTCAAGACATGGAGAAGGCCTGTGGCAAGGATGTACCCTTCGCAGACAATCCTGCTGCCCAGTATGCTGCCATCCGTAACGGACTGTACCAGAACGGCAAGAAGATTGAGATCATGGTCAATTTCCAGCCGAAGCTCCACTTCATGAGCGAATGGTGGAAGCAGCTCTACGGAGAGTCGGAAGGCAAAGACAAGAAAGGCATCTTCCCTGCCAGCGTAGACTTCACGACCGATCTGCATTCCATGGGTCAGTGGATCCAGGATGGAGAGCGCACCATCTTCGAGACAGTGATCAGCGTGGAGGAGCCCGAGAAGAAGCTGCTCTTCCCTGAAGACGAGGAGAACCTTGACGGTCTGAACTTCCTCGCTGGCAAGCGTGTGGATGAGGTGAACAAGATGGCAGAGTTAGGAACACGTCTGGCCCATGTGGACGGAGGAGTGCCCAATATCCGTATCTCGATGCCCCGTCTGAATGAACGCTATCTGGGTCAGCTGATCTATTTCTTTGAGATAGGCTGTGGCATCAGCGGCAATGTCCTTGGCGTGAATCCCTTCAACCAGCCTGGTGTGGAAGCTTACAAGAAGAACATGTTTGCTCTGCTCGACAAGCCCGGCTATGAGGAAGACTCAAAAGCCATCAAGGAACGTCTGGCCAAGGAAGCATAACCCACCGATGATGTTTTCAGAACAAGTAGAACTCTACATCAAGAGGAACGGCTTTAGGGCGGTCTGCCCTAAAGCTGTTCTCTTTGACATGGATGGTGTGCTTTACGACTCCATGCCCAATCATGTCGTAGCCTGGCGTGAGTCCATGGCGCAGTTTGGCATCGTCATGGACGAGCATGACGCGTATGCTACCGAAGGAGCCCGTGGTGTTGACACCATTACCAAGATGGTGGAGATCCAACAAAAGCGCAGGATCACCATGGAGGAAGCACAGAAAATGTACGATGTGAAGTCGCGTCTGTTTCATGAGATGCCAGAACCGCCCATCATGCGAGGCATACCTGAGCTGATGGAGAAGATGCGCAACAGCGAACTGAGCATCAACGTTGTGACAGGCAGCGGTCAACGTCCACTTATCCAGCGGCTCTTACGCGATTTCGGAAAATACCTGGACGAGAGCCATATCACGACGGCCTATGACGTCAGTCATGGGAAGCCCTCTCCCGAGCCCTACCTGACAGGTCTGAAGAAGGCAGGTCATCTCCATCCCTGGGAAGCGATTGTCGTAGAGAATGCCCCTTTGGGCATCCAGGCAGGCCATGCAGCCCGGATTTTCACCGTCGGTGTGATGACAGGCCCGTTACCACAGGAGATGCTTGAAGAAGCCGGTGCCGATGCCACCTACCACAGCATGGTAGAGTTCAGCGATGACTGGAGTACATTCTTCCAGGCTCTTCTCAAGCCTCAGACCCCATCGTCATCATCCTCATCGCTACCATAGGTATCAAGACTGTTATCCTGCTGTATCGTCACATTGCCAAAATTATCGACCTTGACTTCAAGAGGAATATATTCATCCTCGGTCTGCGGCAAGCTGACACTGGCAGCGAAAACAAGGTGATTACCATCTACCTCGTCAAAGACCAATCCTTCCAGTATTCCCAAGCGACAGTACTTCTCAGGCAGATAAGCCGTGAAGGCAGATTTCGTGAAAGATTTATGAAAGAACACGCTGCCATCCGGTCGTATGATCCGGATAGCTGCACGATTGTCAACATATTTCTGGCCGTCTTCATCCTTGACCATACTGAGGCTATCGTCCGGTGTACGTTTCCACTCCACCGTATACGTCCGTCCCAGCCACTGTATCTCCTTGGAATCCGCATACGCCTGGATCCTTACCGGTGCAGTAGGTTTCTGGACTTCCACGCGGCTGGTGATGATATCCTCAGACTGCTTTTTCTCCTTACATCCTGCAAGAGCAGCCATTGAAAAGAGAATGATGGACAGTCCCCAAAATGAATTACAAATCCTTATCCGTTTCATATTATTTTAAAGGTTGACAATTAACGATTCGTTTATCCTTCAACAGCTTCTTCACCTTGCTTCTCCTGCCCAAGACCCTTCCACGTTCCCTGGCATGCTTCAGGGCACGGAGCACCTGATTGCGATAGAAGAAGACACAGAAAACGAAGTAGGCACCAGCCTGAATCCACAGACAATGATATTCAAAAGACACATCGCTCAAAGAAGCCCCCATGCTGTTGACACGCACAAAAGCGCGCACGCCAAAGGTGGACGGGAAGAGCCAGGAAATACCCTGCCATGCACCGGGAATATTCGACTGAGGCCAGCTGACACCACTCAGGAACAAGAGAGGTACCGACACAAAGACCATGAGTAGCATCACGTTCTCCCTATAACGCACCATGCAGCTGACCATCATACCGAAGAAGATACAGGCCAGCAAATAAGGCAGCATGATACCCAACAGATCGTCCCAGTGTGCCAGTTGTACGAAGCCGAACAGTCGGGGCACGACCATCGTAAGATACGCGCCCATGACAGCATAGATCATGAAATAGGCCATTGCCTTGCCCGTGATAATACGCATCATTCCCTGATAGTGGCGATTGATGGGGATGAGGTCACCATACCGGTTGTTTTCCCGGGCCGTACCTGCAGACAGTCCGATGCCCAGCACCAATGTCTGCTGCAAGATCAGCATCAGCACAGCAGGCAGGACAAAGCTGCCGTAGCCCCCTGCCGGATTGAAGATCGGCACATCGTCAAAGTCAAGCGGTTTAGCAGCAATCTCTTCCTCGCGTGAGGTGACATGCCCTCCCAGCTTTGTCTGTATCTCCGTTCCCATCTTTGCGCTGACAGCCTGAGCCGTCTGGAAGATGGCTTTATAGGCCAGCATCAGTGACATATCACAATAGACACTCACGACAGCCTCTTGTCCGCGTAGTATGTTCAGGTCGAAGTCCGAAGGCATGAAGATAATACCCTTCACCACCTGCCTGCTCACCAGCATCTTCGCCTCATCCAGATCAGCAGCGTAGTAGGCCACTTTCACATCGGGAGAGGCATCGCACTGGCGTATAAACTGACGTGACAGAGAGGAGTGACACTGATCGACAACCACGATAGGCACATCGCGAACCACCTCATTATTGTAAACCCATGAATAGAGCAGTGGATAAACAATAGGCACGATGATGAAAAAGATGAGCACTCCCTCATCGCGAAAGACCTGCTTGATCTCCTCCTTCCAGATGTAGCAGGCATCGTAGGTTGACTCTATGATATATCTTAAACTCGGCATTTATGGTATATATACATAAGTAAGCATTGCATTCTTCACTTTATTGATGACCAGCCAAGGCATCAGGATGAAGGCAGCCAATGCGGCGAAATGGAACCATGCCTCCAACAGCGGATAACCGTTGAAGACGCATATCTGATAGAGCATGAAATAGTGACGGAGAGGGAAGAGCCATGACACTGCCTGCAAGGCTCCATCCATGCCCATCAGGGGGAAGGCACTTCCTGCCATAGAAAAAGAGAGAACAGCCCACAGGGAGCAGACACTCATAGACATACGGAGGGAGGGCATCAGTCCGAAGGCAAAGATCCCAAAGCCCTGAGACGCCAGGACCTCCATCAGTCCAAGGAGGACCAGATACCAAGGACTGCCCAGGTGTGGGAAGTGCAATACCCCAAAGATGTAATATTGGTAGCAATAGACCACTGCCAGCCAGATGAGTGTCTGCAGCAGGTACTTGCCCAAGATTGCCACGACGATGTTCCCATCGGCCATGCGCAACCACTCTTTTCCACGCTTGAACTTCAGTTCCATGCCCAGGGAATAGGCAGAAATCAGGAAGATAAACAGCATCATACATCCTGGAATGAGCATGGTAGAGAGATACACATTATAGTTTGTCCAAGGATTGGCAATCTGGTGCAGGTCAATCCTGATTGGTTGCAGGAACGTCTTTATCTGTTCCGGTGTAAAGCCCCTTGCCTGCATGGTAGCCTGTCCCACAGCAGCAGAGCCCAGGGTAGAGATGGTCTTCAGGTCTTTGAAGAGCAAGGAGCCGCTGGTGATCGATGTCATGGAATAATAGAACGATATCTTTGGCTGCCGTTGCGCCAGCAGGTCGCTGGTCGTTCCCTTGGGGAAATAGAGGAACGCGTAGATACGGTTCTCCTGAATGGCACGACGCGCCTCGGGAACAGAAGAGAAATATGCCACCACTTCGGTGTTCTGGAAAGCATCCAAACGACGTACCAGGGCGCGGGTGGTCGACGTATTGTCCAAGTCGACTATACCGACAGGCAACTGCTCCGGTTGTCCTTCGTCCATCATGGAAGTGAAGAACACGATAACGAGCACGGGGAAAGCCACCATACAGAAACCGTAGATGGGATTCTTGTAGAGAATCCTCATCTCACGCTTCATGATCTTCCATATATTAATAAGGTGTCTCACTCCCTACTCTGCTGAATGCTTATTCTTTATATATCAAGGACATTCCCGGCCTCAGGCCTTCCAGTTTCTCCGTAGGACGTGCCTTCACCTCGAAAGTCTTGAGGTCGTACTGCCCATTGGCCTTTGTTGCCTTCCACACGGCAAACGACCCTTGGTCCTTCATGTAGTAGACACGCATTTTCAAGTCTTTATTAAATGCAGGAACGAAAGCCGTGAACTCCGTTCCCACCTTCATGCCATTCAGCTGATCCTCGCGTACATTAAATGTACCCCAGATGTCATCCATGATAGAGATGGTCATGATGGGTGATCCAGTACCCACGAGTTCTCCCACTTTGGGGTACACCGTACTCACCTCTCCAGCCATCTGTGCAGTCTGCACGGTCTCTCCCAGATAGCTGTTCACCTCGGCTACGGCTCCACGTGCCCTCCCCACCTGTGCAGCAGCCGCCATCTTATCCTCACGACGTGCACCGTTCACAGCCATTTCATACTGGCTCTGTGCAGCTTTCTCCTGAGCCTGATAGGCTTTATACTGAGCAAAGGCCTCATCGCGTTTCTGTGCGCTCACGACACCTTCATCGAACAGCCGCTGTACCCGCTGATAGGATTTCTCGGCAATCTCCCTGCCAGCCTTAGCCTGCTGCAGCAACTGATAAGCACCTTGTATCTGCTCTTTGCGGGCACCGTTCTGAGCCTTCAGTTCCAGTGCAGCCGCAGCATTCTGTGCACTCTCTGCCTGAGTCATCTTCGCACGTACCTCAGGCGCATCAAGAATGGCCAATGTGTCGCCGACATTCACGAAGTCACCTTCTTTCACCCGGAGTTCCAGAATACGTCCCGGTATCTTGCTCGACACGCGGTATTCCGTCACCTCCACCTGTCCCTGAATCACTTCAGGTTCCCGGTCAAGGGCATAGAATCCAATGACCGCTACAATCACTACTACTGCTGCAAATCCTATAATAGCAAGCAGGATATTGTTATGTTGACTCTTTGCTGACATAATGATACAATCAGTTACCAGTTATCAATTATCTTTCACTTAACACGCCCAGGGACTTCTGGAGTTCCACCTGACTCAGTTTGACATCAATCTCCGCATCGATCTTCTGCGACTGAGCCTGAAGCCACGCAGTCTGAGCTTCCATGACTGTTGTCGGCGTTATGACGCCCTCCTTGAATCCCACGTTAGCGGTACGGAGGTTTTCGTCAGCCCGCTGAATGTTCGACTGAGCCATCACAAGTCTTTTATTGGCTTCATCGACCTTATAGGTTACCTGGTTCACCTGCAGCTCAATCATCTCACGAGCTTCTTCCAGTTCCAGGTTGGCAATGGCCGTAGCCCCCTTCGAGGCACGTACTTTATACATTGTGTCGCCCCAGTTCCAGATAGGGATACGTACGAGGACACCCACATTCCAGAATCCGGCGAATTTCTTTTCAAAGCCATTGAAAACGTTCGGGTTAGACACTGCATAGCCACCTGTGAGCATCATCTGAGGCAGGTTTCCAGCCTTCAGGATATTGGTTGCCTGTTTGGACATATCGACAGAATTCTGCAGGATCTTCAGTTCGGGACGGTTTCCCACGGCGCGTTCCACTTCCAGCTGAGGTGTCAGTTTCACGACAGCAATCTGCTCGGCATTCTCATCAGCCAGTGTTATCTGTTCATTGATGGGTATACCTATGGTCTGGCAGAGCAGCATTTTCGACAGCACCAGTCCATCATTCACCTTTTTGAGTGTCATCTCGGCTTCGTTCACCTTCACGTCAACCGACAGGCCATCGCTTCTGGTAGCCACGCCCTCGTCGATCATCTTATGGACATCCTCGTCCAGTTTCTTTACCAATCCCAGATAGGCCTCAGCCAGTTTCTGTTTATGGCGTAGTGACACCACCTGCCAATAAGCCTGTTCCGTCGCATACAGTGTAGACTGTAACCGTGCATCGGCAGAGTTTTCCACCAGATCCTCGTTAATCTTTGCTATTCTGTTCAGTGCGATGATACTTCCTCCCATGAATACTGGCTGAGTGAACAGGACAGAACCAGCCCAGATGTTACGAGTATCCGTATTGAAAGCATCGACGATGCCTTGTCCCATTCCATTCAGGTCAGTGGCAATCTTCTGCATGCCCTCCCCCATCTGCTGTTGCATCTGGCCAGCCATCTGCTGAAAATCGCCCATGGGTATTCCCATCTGCGCCAGCACACCTCCGATCCGTTCCATTGACTGTCCCACGGCCCCCGTAGTCTGTTGCAGTCCTGCTGCAGTAGCGGTGCCCAGCTGAGGCAAAGCCTGTTTCTGTTGGTCATTCAGCAGAGAGACGGGTCGGCTCGTATGCGTATAGCTGCCAATAGCGCTGAAATGAGGCAGATACTTAGTAAATGCTGCCTTGCGCAGGTTGTGTGCCACGTCCTGCTTTACTTTCTGAACGGCCATCTGCTTATTGTTACGGAGTGCCATGGCCCGGCAGCTATCGAGCGTCAGCAGTCTCTGTCCCGACATGCTGTCGCTGTTCCGCAGCTCCTGAGCCCCAGCTGACACTGTCGTGCCAAAAAGCAGCAATAGCCCTATCAACTTCTCCATATCCTCACTCAAAGTTAAATGTTCTTGATCCAATCATCTGCCCGTCGCAGAAGACAGAGACCCTGTATTGTCCAGCCTCCATCATCTGAGAAACATTCCAGAACATGGTGACCAGCGTTTCCTCGCCCGTATATTCCACCATTTTCTTCATCGTGGCCTCGAGGGTCTTACCAGAATAGCTGAAAGAGCCTGCACCGCTCAGCGTGTTGCCCCCGGGGTTCTTAATCTGTACATAGAACGTACGGTTTCCATTGGAAGCTGTCACATTACGCGCCACGGTAAACGTTACTTCTACGGTCTTGCACTTCTTCAGTTTCTTGGCAGTTCTCTTTCCGTCAGTCAGTCTCATCTGGATGTTCGTTGCATCGAGCTGAGCAGCAATAGCCACTTTCTCGGACAGCGATGCCTTCTCGCTGTTGAGTCCGGCAATCTGTGTCTCACGGTTCGACAGTTCTTCTCTGACGCGTGTATTCTCCTGCTTGAGGCTCTCGTTGAGTCTGTTCAGCGAATCCACCTGCAGGATATAGCTTCTCAGGACGGCTCTGACGGTGGCCAGTTCCTTCTTCAGTCGTGTGATCTCACGTGCATCGTTGGCTTTCACCTGTTTCAGTTCCTGAAGCAGTTTCTGGGTTTTCATCTGCTCCTGGGTCAGCTGTTCAATGATGGAGTCATTGTTTATCTTCGTCATCATTTCGCTGTACTGCAGTGTGAACCGTTCATACTCGTTCTCCATTTCCTGTTTGTCCAGCTCAGCTAGTTCTTGCATGTCCTGATTCATCTGCTTCTGCTCCTGCAAGTTCATGAACAGCCACGCTGCGCCTCCAATCAGTGCCAGTATGACGACTGCCATCAGTGGAATTATCACTTTTTTCATTGCATCATTTTGTTAAAACGCTGCAAAAGTAAGCATTTCAAATGAAATGACAAAAAAATTTTCAATATCAATCGTTCCACCACCTCTATTTTTAAGAATTTTACTGTATTATAGAACAATTTAATTAAATAATTCAAGTTTCGGGAGTGCGCCCTGAAGGGGCAGCAGCTATAAGCCCAGGGCACGCCCTGGGTAAACAGGCGTGGAAGCCATCGACCTGGAAAGGCAAAAGCCAATTACGCTGGCATTGATTCTTTTGCCCTTTCAGCCCTTTCAAGGCGTTAGCTACGGCCTAACCACACCCAGGGCGTAGGAAAGGTGTGAGAAAATGCTTTAACGGAATAAACAATCGGCAGACATGATTTGAACAAGGTGCTGCTGTCATACAGCAGCCTACAGGACAACAAGCGGAACAGAAGCGACAGATAGCGGAGCATATAGATGCGCTGACGGAAAAGCACCACTTAAATGACGGGTAAGCACCACTTAGATGGCGGGTAAGCACCACTTAGATGACGGAGAAGCACCACTTAGATGGCGGGTAAGCACCACTTAGATGACGGGTAAACACCACTTAGATGACGGGTAAGCACCACTTAGATGACGGGTAAGCACCACTTAGATAACGGAGAAGCACCATTGAACGGAAGACGAGCACCATTGGACGGAAGGCAAGTGCTGGGTATCGTAATTGATAGTAATATTCAACAAAATCGAAAAAAAAGTAAGAAAAAATTTGGAGATTAAAATAAAATGCGTAATTTTGCAGCCGAAATACAACAAAAACGATAAAGATGAGACACGAAATGAATGCATTTGCTTGGTGGTGGCGCTCGAGACTCGATTAGTCGCGAGGCACTGAGCTGTATGTATTCACCAGAATAAGACACAGAGGCTCGTCGCGACTGCGGCGAGTCTCTTTTTTAATACATCACCGTATGAGGCTGCCGCATCATACCAGACAGGAAAAAGTAAACAACCACAAAAACGACAAAATAAATGATGAAACAGAGTTATCAAGTTGACGAGAAAGGATTTTACGGAGAGTTCGGAGGTGCCTATGTACCCGAGATTCTCTATGCGACACTGAAGAATCTGCAGGAGCATTACCTGCCGATCATAGAGTCGCAGGAGTTCAAGGACGAGTACCACGCGTTATTGCGTGACTACGTAGGTCGTCCCAGCCCGCTGTATTATGCCAGCAGAATGAGTGAGAGATACGGCTGTCAGCTCTATTTGAAACGTGAAGACCTGAACCATACGGGTGCCCACAAGATCAACAATACCATTGGCCAGATATTGCTGGCGAAGAAGATGGGCAAGACGCGTATCATTGCTGAAACAGGCGCCGGTCAGCACGGTGTAGCAACGGCTACGGTCTGCGCACTGATGAACATGCAGTGCGAAGTGTTCATGGGAGCCACCGATGTAGAACGTCAGCACACGAATGTGGAGCGAATGAAGATGCTGGGTGCCGAGGTGCATCCTGTGCGTACCGGGAACATGACGCTTTCAGACGCCTGTTCCGAGGCTATCCGCGACTGGTGCTGTCACCCTTCCGACACTTTCTATATCGTTGGCTCTACGATGGGTCCTCACCCCTACCCCGACCTAGTGGCCCGTATGCAGAGTGTCATCTCAGAGGAAATAAGATGGCAGCTGGAAGAAAAGACAGGCCGCGACTATCCCGACTACCTCATTGCCTGTATCGGTGGAGGCAGCAATGCAGCAGGAACCATCTATCACTACATGGATGACGAACGAGTGAGAATCGTCCTGGCAGAAGCGGGGGGCCATGGCTGGGACACCAACTACACTGCTGCTACCATTCATCGTGGTACGACGGGAATCCTGCACGGTGCCAAGATGCTGGTGATGCAGGATGAGGACGGACAGATACAGGAGGCATTCACCATCAGCGCCGGTCTCGACTATCCTGGTGTGGGTCCTATGCACTGTAACATGGCCAAGAAGGGACGTACACAGGTGCTGAGCATCAACGACGACGAGGCCATCTATGGCGGCTACGAGCTGACACGCATGGAGGGTATCATCCCCGCCATCGAGAGTGCCCACGCCATCGCCGCACTGCAGAAACTGACGTTCAAGAAAGACGATGTGGTGGTGCTCACTGTCAGCGGACGTGGTGACAAGGATGTGGAGACATACTTGAAGAACAAACAGATGGCAAAGGAATATGGGGATTTTTAGTTAAGAGTTAAGAGTTAAAAGTTAAAAGTTAAGAGTTAAAAGTCTAGAGACAATAGTCAAGAGATATGGAAAGTTTCAAATTTACAGCCAAGGGCAAGACCATTCTTGCTGACCTTTACACCCCCGTGGGAGTCTACATGCGACTGCGTGACCTCTATCCGCAAAGTGCACTGATGGAGAGTTCGGACTATCACGATGCGAACAACTCACGTTCGTTTATCGGTATCAACCCTATTGCGAGTGTGGCCATCAGTCACGGAGTGGCAACAGTCAATTATCCTGACGGGACCACCTACAACAGACCCCTGGAGGCGGGGTTCGGCACTTCCGAAGCCATTCACGCCCTCATCGACCGCATCTCAGTGAGTGGTGACGATGCAGCCGTCTGCGGACTCTTCGGCTACACCTCGTTCAATGCTGTGCGCTACTTCGAGGACATTGCCGTGAAGGACGAGACACAGGCCAAGAACGATGCTCCCGACGTGCTCTATATATTATATAAGGTAATAGTGGTATTCGACCATCACAACAACATGCTCAGAGTGGTGACGCTGGGCGATGCCACCGACATTGACAACGTCCTCCGGTCCATGAACAAAGCCAATGTGCAGGCCTACGACTTCCACCCCGTAGGTGATGTAAGCAGCACATTGACAGACGACGAGCACAGGGAGAACATACGCCGGGGCATTCAGCACTGTCTGCGTGGCGATGTGTTCCAGATAGTGCTCTCGCGCCGTTTCATTCAGAAGTACGAAGGCGATGACTTCAAGCTCTACCGTGCCCTACGGAGCATCAACCCCTCACCCTATCTGTTCTACTTCGACTTCGGAGGGTTCCGCATCTTCGGTTCTTCACCCGAGACCCATTGCCGCATTGAAAGGCAGCGGGTAGTCGACGGAACGTCGGAAACCAGTCGCAAGGCCTATATCGACCCTATTGCAGGAACCACCCGACGTACAGGCGATGAAGAAGCCGACCGCAAGGGAGCAGAATACCTGCGTAACGACCCGAAGGAGAATGCCGAGCATGTGATGTTGGTGGACCTGGCGCGCAACGACCTGAGCCGCAATTGCCACCATGTCAAGGTAGACTTCTACAAGGACCTGCAGTACTACAGTCACGTCATCCATCTGGTGTCACGAGTCAGTGGAGAACTTGACCAGGGAGCCGATCCCATCAAGGCCTTTATCGACACCTTCCCCGCCGGAACCCTCTCGGGTGCTCCTAAGGTCAGGGCCATGCAGCTCATCTCCGAGTACGAGCCCCACAACCGTGGAGCCTATGGCGGCTGTATCGGCATCATCGGGCTGGACGGTTCGTTGAATCAGGCCATTACCATCCGCACCTTTGTCTCGCGCAACGGAGAGTTGTGGTTCCAGGCGGGTGGCGGTATCGTTGCCAAGAGCAATGTAGAGTATGAATTACAAGAAGTGAACAACAAACTGGGTGCCTTGCGTAAGGCCATTGAAAAAGCAGAAGAATTATGAAAATAGTCATCATCGACAACTACGACTCGTTTACCTACAACCTGAGTCATTTAGTGAAGGAGTTGGGCGCAGAGGTCACCGTGCTGCGCAACGACCAGTTCGCCCTCGACGACCTCAAGTCCTACAGCAAGATCATTCTCTCGCCGGGTCCTGGCATTCCCTCCGAGGCAGGTCTGTTGCTGGATGTCATCCGCACCTATGCAGGCAAGAAGCCCATCCTGGGAGTCTGCTTGGGTCATCAAGCCATTGGCGAGGTGTTTGGAGCCAGGCTCGAGAACCTCTCCGAAGTGTTTCACGGTGTGGCCACCCCATGTCATATCATTGCCGATGACCCCATCTTCAATGGCGTAGGGCGTGACATCACCATCGGACGCTACCACTCCTGGGTGGTGTCATCAAGCGGTTTCCCCGATTGCCTGGAGGTGACCGCTGTCTCGGACGAGGGTCAGGTGATGGCACTGCGCCACCGTCAGTTCAATGTCCGCGGCATACAGTTCCATCCGGAGAGTGTGCTCACTCCCGATGGCAGGAAAATGATACAGAACTTTTTATACCTATAAACCAACACCATTATGGAACAGACAATGAAAGGCTATCTCTTCCGCCTGTTGAACCACGAAGAGCTCTCCCGCGAGGAGATGAAAACCATCCTGATTGGAATCACCCAAAGTGAATATCCCAACGAGCAGATCACCGCTCTGCTCACCTGCCTGCAGATGCGTGGCGTCACCGTCGACGAGCTGCTGGGCTTCCGCGATGGCATCCTCGAAACCGGTGTTCCTGCCCTTCTGCAGGCAGACCGTTATATCGATGTCGTAGGTACTGGCGGTGACCGCAAGAACACCTTCAACATCTCCACCACCAGTTGCTTCGTCATAGCCGGTGCAGGCTACAAGGTGGCCAAGCACGGCAACTATGCAGCCACAAGTGTCAGTGGCGCATCGAACGTCATTGCCCATCATGGCATCAAGTTCACCGATGACATCGACCGTCTGAACCGTTCGTTGAACGAGGCAGGCATCGTCTATCTACATGCCCAGCTCTTCGCCCGCGCCATGAAGTTCGTCGGGCCCATACGCAAAGCCCTGCAGTTCCCCACCATCTTCAACCTCCTTGGACCCATTGTCAACCCCTCGCAGCCCCAGTGCCAGCTGCTGGGAGTGGCCAACCTCGACCAGATGCGTCTCTACAACAGCGTTTACCAGAAGCTGGGCATTGACTATGGCATTGTGAACTCCATTGACGGCTACGACGAGATATCGCTGACCGGCGACTTCAAGGTCACCACCAAAGACTACGAGCGCATCTTCTCGCCCAAGGACCTTGGCTTCGACATTGCCAAGCCCGAGGAGCTTGTAGGAGGAGCCACCGAGGAAGAGGCAGCACAGATCTTCGACTCCGTGCTCGAGAACCGTGCACTGCCAGCCCAGAAGAACATTGTGCTGGCCAACGCCGCTTTTGGCATTCAGGTACTGGAGCAGGGACGCAAGAGCATTGAGGAGTGCATCGCCATAGCCCGCGAGAGCATTGACAGCGGCCGTGCGCTGAACACCTTCAGGAAATTTGTGGAACTGAATTCGTAACTGCCATGAACGACATCCTACAGCAGATAGTCGCCTATAAGCGTATGGAGGTGGAACGGAGCAAACAGCTCGTTCCACCTACAGAGATGCACCGCCTGGTCGAGGCCATTGTCGACCTCAGCACGTCCTCGCTCTCCAAGGCACTCATAGAGTCGGGAACAGGCATCATTGCTGAATTCAAACGGAAGTCCCCTTCGAAAGGATGGATCAAGGAGGAAGGCAGTGCTGAGGAGATACCGCTGAGCTATCAGAAGAACGGTGCTGCGGCACTCTCCATACTGACAGACAGTCACTATTTCGGTGGATGCGACGAGTATATCCGCACGGCCCGCGACAGTGGCGTAGAGATACCCATCCTCTACAAGAACTTCATCGTTGACGAGTATCAGCTGTTCCAAGCCCGTCTTTGCGGTGCCTCGGCCGTATTGCTGATAGCCGCCGATCTCTCAAGGCACGAGTGCAGGTCACTGCAGCATACTGCCCATGAGCTGGGCATGGAGGTGCTGCTCGAGATGCATTCCGAATCCGAACTCGACTATGCAGACCAGGAGCCCGACCTCTGTGGCATCAACAACCGCAACCTCGGTTCGTTTGTCACCGATGTGGAAAACAGTTTCCGACTGGCTGAACGTCTGCCCAAGGAGGCTGTCAAGGTCAGCGAGAGCGGTCTCTCCAGTCCCGCCACGGTCAAGGCGCTGCGCTCGGCAGGTTTCCGTGGTTTCCTCATGGGTGAGCATTTCATGAAAGAAGCTGACCCGGGCGAAGCCCTCAAACAGTTCATCTCGGAGCTATGATAGTAAAAGTCTGCGGCATGCGCGATGCCGATAATATCCGCGAGGTGGAAGCCCTGCATCCTCAATGGATGGGGTTCATCTTCTGGCCCCGCTCCAGCCGCTATGTCAGCGAGCGTCCAAAATACATGCCCACTTCAGCCCGACGCGTAGGGGTGTTTGTCGACCAGGACATCGACCTTGTGGAACGCACAGCCCACGACTACGCCCTTGACATCATCCAGCTGCATGGCTCGGAATCGCCCGACTACGCCCGACGGCTGCGTCGGTGGAAGGTCATCAAGGCCTTCAACATGGCCACCGTCGCTGACCTCGACCAGACGAAGGCCTACGAGGGCGCTGTCGACTACTTCCTCTTCGACACCAAAGGCCAGTGCGTAGGTGGCAACGGTGCGAAGTTCGACTGGACCGTGCTGTCCTCCTATCAAGGCGACACGCCCTTCCTGCTGAGTGGTGGCATCGGTCCCGACGATGCAGAGAGCGTCAAGTCGTTCCACCACCCACGGTGCATAGGCATAGACCTCAACTCACGTTTCGAGACTGCACCGGGAATAAAGAACATCATTCAACTAAAATCATTTATCGAATCATTATGAATCAATTGATGAACAGCGACCAGAACACAAGAGTCACATCTGACGAACACAATCATGGTCTTCCACAGTCCAACAAGATTAATGCACTTTTTGCGAACAGCAAGGATCGCCATCTCCTTTCATTATATTTCTGTGCAGGCTGCCCCACCCTCGAAGGCACAGCCGACGTGATACTCACCATGCAACGCCGTGGCATCGACATGGTGGAGGTGGGCATTCCCTTCAGCGATCCCTTGGCCGATGGCCCGGTCATCCAAAGTGCTGCCACACAGGCGCTGAAGAACGGAATGAGCCTCAAGACCCTCTTTGCACAGCTGAAAGCCATCAAGGATCAGGTACACATACCCCTTGTGCTGATGGGCTATCTCAACCCCATACTCCACTACGGCATTGAAGCCTTCTGCCAGTCGTGCGTCGACTCGGGTGTCAGCGGAGCCATCATCCCCGACCTTCCCTTCGATGACTACCTGAACACCGTGAAGCCCATAGCCGACCGATACAACCTGCGCATCATCATGCTCATCACCCCCGAGACCAGCGACGAGCGCATCCGGTTCATCGACCGCCACACCGACGGTTTCATCTACATGGTCAGCTCGGCTTCTGTCACTGGCACACAGAAGAGCTTCGACCATCAGAAACAGGAATACTTCCAGCGTATCAACGCCATGAACCTGCACAATCCACGCATGATTGGCTTTGGCATCAGCAACGCCCAGACCCTCAAGGCAGCACAGGACAACGCCTCCGGCGCCATCATCGGCTCGAAGTTCGTCACCCTGCTCAATGAAGCACAGGGGGACGCCAACAAGGCACTCGACCAGCTGTTTGCCGCACTGGAGCTGTCGCAATAAAGACAGGACTCGATGCTATGCGGATAGCATCGAGTCCTGCACAAGCTACATCTTTCAATTGATGAAGCACATGCCAGACGTTACTTGAACAGATACTGGGCAAACTCGTGCAACGATTTGCGCCACACCTGCCACTCATGGTCGCCAGGATAGGAATTGAAGCGCACCGTCACGCCACCATCGCGCATCTTCTTCACAATGTTACGGGTATATTCAATACGCGGATCCTGCTCACCACAGCTCACGAAGAACACGTCGAACTGACGATTAAACGTCTTGGTATCGGTCAGCATGCCCGGTATTTCCTTCTCCAGGTCAAAATCCGATGCGCCACGAATACCGCCAAACATACCTGTTGAGAACACACCGACATGAGCAAACACATCGGGTGAGCGTAATCCGATGTAGAACGATTGCCCGCCACCCATTGACAGTCCGCACATGGCACGGCTCTTGCGGTCTTTCTTCACACGGTAGTGGGATTCCACGAACGGGATGATATTGTCAACCATCTCACTACGGAAAGCCTGCATGCCCTGCCAGCTGTAGCCACCGCCAAATCCTCCGTTCCGCGAGCGGACATTGCTATTGGAACTGACGACAATCATCGGCACAGCCTTGCCTGCCGCAATCAGATTGTCCATGATCTGAGCCGTTCGGCCCTGTTCCATCCAACCGCGATGATCCTCACCGCCACCGTGCTGGATATAGACCACAGGATAGGACTGGGTATTCTCATTGTAGCCTGCAGGTGTATAGACCATCAGCGGTCGCCACTCCTCATCCACCTTGGAATAGTACCATACTGTGCGCACCTCGCCATGAGGTACATTCTTCACCTCGAAGACATCCATACCCTCCTCGCGTATCTCTATGGCGCTCGACCAACGGCTGCAGCCATAGAACGACTGGCTGGCTGGATCGGCAACCGACACACCGTCGACAATCAGGAAATAGTAGTGGAACCCAGGAACCTGCGGACTGGTGGTCACCGTCCAGACCCCATCCTCCGATTTCAACATATCATACTTCGTACCACACAAGTCTATCTGCACGCTCTGAGCCTGCGGAGCGTTGACTCGGAACATCACACTCCCGTCTTTCAGCACACGCGGATAGCTGTTGCGGTTGATGTTAGTCACTGGGGAATAAGACCCTTCGGGAAACTGCTCCCTGCGCATTTGCTGTGCATCCACCTGGGCACAGAAAACCGTCATCAGCATGTAAGCCAATACGATTCTGGACATCCTTTTCATCATAATACCTAAATTCATGAAAATACTTCTGCAAAAGTACAAACAATTGCGGATATTTTACTATTTTTGCAGCAAATTTAACAAAACGACAATGAATAAACCCATTATTTCCACAATTGCATTGCTGATGCTGATGTTTTCATGCCAGACAAAGAAGACGCAAAGCGACCCTATTCCCGCCGAGCCAGACTATCAGGACTCAACGCAGTGGTACATCCACGACCGCCAGGCAGAGGCAGACGTGTTCTATATCATTTCCACCGAGACAGGCGACTATGAGTTACCAAACGGAGAGACATGCCACTATGCAGACACCTATGCAGACAGTCTGCGGATGCCACTCTATGGCGAGATGCTAGGTGTGGACACACTGGTGAGCGGTCATCTGAACTACTATTCACCTTACTATCGGCAGTGCTCACTCCAAAGTTTCGAGAGCGACAGTCTCAGAGCTGCCCGCATGCCACTGGCATTGGGCGACGTGCGAAAGGCGTTCCAGTATTACCTCGGTCATAAGAACCATGGACGTCCCTTTATCCTGGCAGGATTCAGCCAGGGTGCCCACCTCATGATGGGACTGCTGAAGGAGATGGACGACGAGACCTTTTCGCGTATGATTGCTGCATACGCCATCGGCATTACGATACCTGATACAGGCAGGCACATCGTCCCGGCAAAGAGTGCCGATGACACTGGTGTCACCATCTGCTACAACTCTGTACGCGACACCAGCTGTACGATGAAAGGCTGGACGAGAAGCTGCATGGCCATCAACCCAGTGAACTGGCGAACAGACGATACTCCCGCCACGCTGATTACCGAGCCATCGCCGCTTCTGCCCGTGACTGAACAGAAGAAGGACACCATGACCATCCATCTCGACACGGCATCGGGATTGCTGATGGTGGAAGGGTTCACTGCCAAGGACTACGTGCTGCCTCTGCTGGGAGTGGAAGGCAACTACCACAGCCGCGAGATATGGCTCTACCGTGACCAGCTCCGCGACAACATGGAACTCAGGGCGGCCAAGTGGTGTACAGCGGCAGCTATTCTACCCTGATGATGACTCTGCGGTAAGCCACAAGGTGGAAAGGACCATTGTCGTGCACTTCGCAGATGACATGGAACTGACATCCCTTGGCATCAGCGGGAATGTGGATGGAGGCTTTCTCCTGTCCGGCCCCGTCGATGTGCAGAAGAATAGCACCGGGCTTTCCCGATGTTCCTTCACCCACCCTTTGCTTTTCAGGCTGCTGCCACCACAGGAAGGAGAGCGCATCGCCATCGGCATCTTCCGAACGCGAGGCATCGAGATGAACCACCGTTCCTGCTTTTGCCTGAATGACGATGGGTGCAACCCCCTTCTGGGTCTTTTTCCCTTGCAAGCGTAGGATGACCTGTGGGTTATGGTTTCCGACTCCCTCGGCAGCCCATTGCATACGTGCCATGAAGTCATTGAGTTCGTCAGGATAGAACCGTTGCTTATAGCCAACGGATATGCTGCGCAGGGGCTCTTGCCAACTGTTCCAGGCAATGGTCAGCGAATCGGGACTGACACCGCGCTCATGGTAGCCTGCCCAACCAGCCTGCGTAGGGTCTTCAGGATCATTGAGACCATTGGGCATCACATACAGGAAACTCGGAGTGTCGCCCTCCACGCCCCATTTATAGGTAGGATATTCGCTGCCTAACGCACCTCGTCCCTGAATATGCTGTTGATGCAAAGGCCATTGGCGCTTTCCCAGTTCACACTGTTCTTGCCAGGTACCCTCGTCCCAGATGAACTGCAGGTCGTTCTTGAATGCCTGTCTGAGCCACATGTGAGAACTGTATTGGCGATTCATACGGTTGTTATAGGCCATGTCCTGATCGGTAATGGTATAGATGCGGAACTTACTGACGAATCTCTTCACTTCGGCTTCCGTCCTTGACTGTTGCACACGCCAGATGGCCTGTGCCAGCGTGTTGGCTCCACCCCAGGCAGCCACATAGACAGGACGTGGGTCATCCTCGTCAGCCAGACGGATGAGCAGATCACTGCCTGGTGAGTCGTTGTTCTCGCCAACAGCCCTGATGCCTCCGTTCACGCTGCCCATCACGGCGCGTTGCGTCAGATAGTCGGCACTGGGCCAGTAATCCATCACCTGCTTGCCGTTCTCTTCTTCCAAAGGCAGGAAGCCCTTCTGACCAGACCGGGCCATCAGCCGCGTCACATCCTTGCGATAGGCCTCGATGACACGTGTCAGATACTGCTTCCATTCCTGTGGATAAGGGTCGCAGTTCCAGCCCACCGTGGTAATCAGTGCTTCTATCTCGAAGCAGTCGGCGTAGGCCATCAGTCTCACCATCGACTCCATGTCGTCAGGCTCTATCGAGGCTGGCGCAATATCCGTACACACCACAAGGCGCGGTTTCAGCCGAGCCTCTTTTCCGCTGGCTTGGACTGCAGTAAGAATACTCAGCCCTACAGTCACCATCAGACAAGTACATTTTACCATACAATTTCTCATTCTTACCATGACAGACATTCCTATGAATCGTTGCTTATTTCTTTATATTGCCTGCAAGCAGGCATCGGCATTACAGTTATCGGCTTCATTCCTCTGCTGCTATCAGACTGTTCGCATTCTCTTCTTCCAGCTTCTGATCATACACGATTTCAGTCCGGTGATCCTGCAACCAGATGCGGTTCAAGGTAAATGCTATAGAATCCAAGGTTTCTTCACGCCTTCGAGGCGTCAGCTCGCATTCCCATACCGTAATGGTGTGCCACCCCATAGCAGCCAGTTTCTTTTTCTCTTCCTTGTCCCGTTCTTTGTTCCTTCGGATCTTCGCCACCCAGAAGTCCCGGTTGGTCTTGGGGATCTTACAACAGGCAGAGTTCTCGATGGTCAGTGGTCCATGGTCAGAAGTCAACACCACTCCATGCCCATGCCAGAAGCATCCGTTAACAAAGATACAGGTCCTGTATTTCCTCAGGACCAAGTCGGGGTGTCCCGGCAGCCGTTTGTGGTTCAGTCTGTATCGGAATCCCCGTTTCCACAACCCACGGCGCACAATCATCTCGGGCTTCGTATCCTTTCCCCGGATGGCAGCCATATTGGCCGATCGCCGAGCCTGCTCACGCTCAGCAGAGCTGATACAGGCATCGCTCTGCTCTTGCTGAATCGCAGCCTTCTTGTGTCGTTGCTTGGTTGAGAGTCTGTCCATATTACAGGTTATTGATACCAGCTGTTCATCTATTCTTTACCTTACAAACAGTGCTTGGAAAGCCTCATTACACATTCCCCAGATACACATGGACAATGCCTTCCTCCTTGGCCACACGCTGAGCGGCCTCCAATGTATGGAGAGGGGTCGGTGGGAGATGCTGCATCCGGTAGCGGGGAAAGAAACGGCTGAAGTGAAGAGGTGCCTCTGCGAGACCATTCTCTACCATCCAACGACACATGCTGCGAATCATCTGCAAGTCATCGTTCACGGTGGGGATGATGAGGTTGGTCAGCTCTATCCACACATCGGCATTGCGCATGGCAAGAATGGTGTCGAGCACGGGTTGAAGATGACCACCGCTGACACGCTGGTAGATGGTGTCGCTAAAGGACTTCAGGTCGATGTTGGCAGCGTCGAGATAAGGCAGCAGATCGGCCAAGGGCTCTTGGCAGACATAGCCCGCCGTGACGAGAATGTTCCATAGTCCGGCCTCATGAGCCATACGCGCACAGTCGGTGACATATTCCAAATAGGTGAGCGGCTCGGTATAGGTATAGGCGATACCCGGGCAGCGGTGCTTCTGGCAGAGTGCTACGAGGGCCTCGGGCGTGAGGTCATAGTGGTCGACCTCGGAAGGGTATACCTGGGAGATGTCGTGGTTCTGGCAGTTCTGGCAACGGAAGTTACAGCCCGTACAGGCTATGGACAGGCACTGGGTGCCAGGATGGAAGTGATAGAGCGGTTTTTTCTCAACAGGGTCAATGGCCAAAGCACAGGGCTTAGCGTAGACTTCGCTGACCAGCGCCCCACCCTGATTACGCCTGCTGCGGCAGACACCGGTCTTGCCATCGTCAATATGGCAATGATGCGGACAGAGCTGGCACTCAACCTTTTCTCCGTCCAGCTTCACATAGTATCTGCAGGCTTTCTGCTGTGCAACATCTGTCATGGCGCTGTCAGAACACGATGGCTTCATATACATACAGCTCGGCATCGCGCCATCCGTCCCAGCCAATTCCGGCCTTGTCCTGAGCGCAATGGGCAACGAACTCTTCCTTCGTCCAATTCACTTCATCAGCCACCTGAGGCAGGAAAGTGCCGCTGCGATAGCCTTTGCGTATATAGATGCCATGACGATGGAGCTGGAACTCATCGAGGCTCTGGATGCGACGCATGGGGGTGAGGACAGAAATCTCGATATCGATATCGTCCAGTTCCTGTCGATGTACAGGAGCGAAGCGGGGATCTTCGAAAGCAGCAGCGCGAGCCATCTCGGCCACGACCTCGCCCAAGGGGATATCCTCGCCAAAATGGCCTATGCAACCACGAAGATGACCATGTTTGTGAAGCGACACGAAGGCACCGCACTTGGAACTGAGCACCGGATACTGGGAACGGGCTACAGGCCGCTGGATACGTTTCCCGTCAAGGCTGTCCCTGATGCTCTGAAGGGCAATGGCTTTCAGCGCATGTCTCTCCTCGTCTGTCAGCGAGAAAGCCTGCCTGTCCGCAGCCTTTCCGCCGTAGAGGATGGCAAACGAGTGATAACCCACCACGCGCGTAGGGTCGTGGTCGTCAATATCGCCGGAGTTTTGGTACATCAGGTGCTTCACCTCATGCTGGCTGTCGAGCATCAGCATCAGCGTCACTATGGCGAACTCGCCGCAGGCACTCGTCGCCAGGTTGCGAATACCGCTGCGGGCATTGGCCTCGATGGTGGCAATGAACTGCTCCACGTCGCCGCTCTCCACGGCCTTGCCCGTCCTGGCATCCACCTTACAGGCATCGGCATAGGAGGGGTAGTGAGAGAAGTCGCTGCTGATGACGAAGAGGTTCTCGCCTTGAGCACCGTCGCCCGACGCAAGACCATCAGAGAAATAGGGTTTCAGCCTCTCGGCTATCCGTTTCAGCTTTCGATAGTCGTTCGTGGCAATGACAATCGGAACGATGGGAGGCACCTCTTCCGAACGTAGAGCGAAGAAACGCTGCAGGAAAGGCAGCTGCACCTCCAGACAGTGCTCACGGTCGTGGGCCTCGGGGCGATAGGCAAACAGACTGTCGCCACTCGTATCGTCGTCTGCCACCAGCGCCTTGGCTGTCTCGCGATCAACCTTCACATTGCCCAACGGAGTGGCATAATAGTCGGCCTCGGTATTCACCGATGCTCCGTCGAACCACTCGTGATGGCTGGGACCCAGCAGGAAGATACGTTTATAGCGAGTGCGGGGATTGAGCGACATATAGGCCGAGGCTGCCACACGGCCCGAGAAGTAGTAACCTGCATGAGGAACAATAATCGCTGCTACGTTGTCAAAGTGTGCACTGCCGCTGTGCAGCCTCAGGAGGCTGTCTACTTCCTGACTGAGCCTCCGGGCGTTGCCTTCATAGAACCTATTTGCCTGGGTGGCGGGGCGCACCACAGGCTGGACGGGCTGACCATTACATGAATTCATCATCATGACTGCTGTTATTATGGTTGATAAGATCATTGCTGTGACTGCCGTTTTCTCCATCATCTGCATCGTTATGCCACATGAATGGCTAATTCATGCCACAAAAATAATATTTTTTTCCCAAACATGGTGCGCATATACGTTTTTTTTTGTAAATTCGCGGAAAATTTCCAAGCTAAGAGAGACTATGAAAAGAATTCTGACTGCAATGATTGCATGGGGCTGCCTGCTGACAGCCTCGGCACAGGAGAAGGTGCTGCCACTGATTCAGAATGTGTCAGCCTATGAGAGCATGTCGCTGAACGGCGACTGGAACTACATTGTCGATGTACAGGAGGAGGGCTATTACGACTACCGCATGAACCCAACACGATGGGGATTCTTCGTCAATGCCAAGCCACAGAAGCCGGAAGACCTCATAGAGTACGACTTCGACAAGTCGCCCACCATGACCATTCCCTCCGACTGGAACACCCAAGACGAACGGCTGTTCTTCTATGAAGGAACGGTGTGGTTCAAGAAGAGCTTCCAGGCAGCGCCCATGAACGACTGCTCCACCCTGCTCTACTTCGGGGCCGTGAACTACGATTGCCACGTGTGGGTGAACGGCAAGAAGGCTGGTCACCACGTGGGAGGCTTCACACCGTTCAACTTCGACATCACGAGCCTGCTACGCGAGGGCGAGAACGTGGTGATAGTTAAGGTCGACAACAAACGCCATGCCGAGGACGTGCCCACTCAGATCTTCGACTGGTGGAACTACGGGGGAATCACACGCGACGTGAAGCTGGTGAAGGTGACTCCCGTGTATATGGAGGACTACAGTCTGCAACTGAAGAAAGGCGAAGACAAAGCCAAGATGCGGCAAATTGATTTCTCTGTCAGACTGAACAAGAAAGAGGCCGGACACAAGGTCACCGTCAGCATTCCCGAGCTGAAACTCGTACAGCAGCTCACCACTAACGGCCAGGGCACGGCCGAGACCACGCTCAAGGTAAGTGCCAAGAAGCTGCAGCTGTGGACGCCTGAGAACCCCAAGCTCTACAAGGTGCAGCTGTCGCTCAACACGTCCACCTATGCCGATGAGATAGGGTTCCGCACCATCGAGACCCGTGACAAGCAGATACTGCTCAACGGGAAACCCATCTTCCTGAAGGGTATCTCCATACACAACGAGAAACCCTGCGGCGGTGGCAGGGCCAACAGTGCTGACGATGCCCGCACACTGCTAGGATGGGCCAAGGAGCTGGGATGCAACTTCGTACGGTTGGCCCACTATCCCCACCACGAGGAGATGGTCCGCGAAGCCGAGAAGATGGGCATACTGGCGTGGTCGGAGATTCCCGTCTACTGGACCATCGCGTGGAAGAACCCCAAGACGCTCGAGAATGCACGGCAGCAACTTACCGACATGATCAGCCGCGACCACAACCGCGCCAACGTCATCATCTGGAGCATTGCCAACGAAACGCCTCACTCTGCCGAGCGTGATGCCTTCTTAGGCAACCTGGCAAAGCTTGCACGCAGCCTCGACTCTACCCGCCTCATCTCGATGGCGATGGAGGTGACGGGGGCATCGAACTATGTGAACCGACTGAACGACAACATGAACCAGTATGTGGACGTGGTGAGCTTCAACCAGTATATTGGCTGGTATCGCGACGTGAACGATGCGCCGAAAATGCGCTGGGAGATTCCTTACAACAAGCCCGTCATCATCAGCGAGTTCGGTGGCGGTGCCCGGTACGGCCTACACGGTGAGAAGAACCAACGATGGACAGAGGAGTTCCAGGAGAACCTTTACAAAGAAAACCTGGCCATGATCGACAAGATTGAAGGCCTCAGCGGCACTACACCCTGGATTCTGAAGGATTTCCGTTCCCCTCGCCGCGTGCTGCCAGGCATTCAGGACTATTACAACAGGAAAGGGCTGGTGAGCGACAAGGGCGAGAAGAAGAAAGCCTTCTTCATATTGCGCGACTGGTACAAGAACAAGTAGCAACAGCAGGGATCTACTCATAAGGAAATGGGCAGGGAGTGGCGCACCACAACCCTGCCCATTTCCTTATATGACTATTTGTAGAGAGTATCAAAAATGGATGCGGACATCCATCCCAACGTTTAACGGATTGCCACGCTGTCCCGTTATTTCCGGATAATCTCCACTTCCCCACCCTGTCGCAGGCGGATGATGGAAGAGGGCTGATGGGGCTGATGCTCCTGACGGCGGCTCCAACATACATAGTCGACAGCCTCCAGTAACTCGGGGCTGATGTCACGGTAATTCTGTGCAGCAGGCTGACCGCTGATATTGGCCGACGTAGAGACCAGTGCCTTCTGGAAACGGAAGCACAGCTCTTTGGAGAAAGGCTCCTGGGTGATGCGTATGCCTATCGAACCGTCCTCAGCTATCAGGTTGGCAGCCAGGTTCACGGCTCCGTCGAGTACCAGCGTGGTAGGCTTGCCGCCTTCCTGTATGCTGTCGATGAGCTGCCACGCCACTTCGGGCACGTTCCTTACATAGCGCTGCAGGCGGGCATCGGAATCGACCAAACAGATGAGCGCCTTGGAGTCGTCGCGCTGCTTGATCTCATACACCCGCTTCACTGCCTCCTCGTTGGTGGCATCGCAACCTATTCCCCACACAGTATCAGTAGGATAGAGTATCACCCCACCCTTCCTCAGAACCTCAACGGCCCTACGAATATCTTCTTCTCTTGTCATAACAGTCTGCAAAGGTACGAAATAATTTGGAAAGTCGTATCTTTTATAGCTGAAAAGTGGAGAAAAGTGTTGTCGAACGGGATGATGGAAGAGGGAAGAGGGAAGAGGGGTGATGGAAGAGGAAAGAGGGAAGAAGGAAGAAGGAAGAGGGGTGATGGAAGAGGGAAGAAGGAAGAGGGAAGAGGGGTGATGGAAGAGGGATGAAGGTGCGGGGGAAGAGGGAGTTTAGTACTGGGGAAGAGGGAGTTTAGTACGGGGTCTTCGGATTCGGGCGCCCGCCCACATCAATACGGGCGCCTGTCCTTATATGTAGGAGCAGGCGCCCGTATATATGCGAGCCATCGTCCGATTCCGGTTTTTCAACCGTTAGAACTCACTGGTGAAGTGGAAGCGTATGTGTTTGAAGTCCTCCTGAGCCATGGAGAGCATATAGCCCGAATCGGCCAGGAACACATCGCGTCCCTCCTTGTCCTTGGCCATGTACTGGTACTTGCGTTTCTTGAACTGTTCCAGCTCCTGCTCGTCGTCGCTCTCTACCCAGCAAGCCTTGTAGAGGTGGACCGGTTCCCAGCGGCACTTGGCATTGTACTCGTTCTCCAAGCGGTACTGGATAACCTCGAACTGCAGCTGACCCACAGTACCGATGATCTTGCGATTGTTGAACTGGTTCACAAAGAGCTGAGCCACACCCTCGTCCATCAGTTGGTCAATACCTTTCTGCAACTGCTTGGACTTCATGGGGTCATCGTTCTCGATATACTTGAACAGCTCTGGCGAGAACGAAGGCAGTCCACGGAAATGAAGCTGCTCACCCTCGGTCAGCGTATCACCGATCTTGAAGATGCCACCTGTATCAGGCAGACCTACGATGTCGCCAGGCCATGCCTCGTCGATGGTCGACTTACGCTGGGCCATGAACTGAGTGGGCGAAGTGAAGCGGAGCGTCTTGCCCTGACGCACATGCAGATAAGGCTGGTTACGCTGGAAACGGCCGCTGCACACCTTGCAGAAGGCTATACACGAGCGGTGGTTGGGGTCGATGTTGGCAGTAATCTTGAAGATGAAGCCAGTGAACTTGGGCTCCTCGGGCTGCACATCGCGCTCCTCGGCTTTCGTGGGACGAGGGCTGGGGGCTATCTCCACGAAACAGTTAAGCAGTTCCTGCACACCGAAATTGTTCAGGGCTGAACCGAAAAACACGGGAGCCACTTCTGCTTCACGGTAGGTATCTACATCGAACTCTGGATAGACGCCTTCAACCAGTTCCAGGTCCTCACGGAGTTTCGTGGCATCAGCCTCACCGATATGGTTGTCGAGGTCGGAGGAACCGACCTCCACACAGACTTTCTCCGTCACCCGCTGCTTGTCAGGGGTGAAGAGATCAAGCTTCTGCTCGTAGATATTGTACACACCCTTGAACTTAGCACCCTGATTGATAGGCCAGCTCAACGGACGTACCTTGATTTCCAGTTCCTGTTCCAGCTCATCAAGCAGGTCAAACGGGTCACGGCCTTCACGGTCCATCTTGTTGATAAAGATGATGACGGGCGTCTTCCTCATGCGACAGACGGTCATCAGCTTGCGCGTCTGCGTCTCTACGCCCTTGGCACCGTCGACCACGATAATGGCTGAGTCGACAGCAGTCAGCGTACGGAACGTGTCCTCGGCAAAGTCCTGGTGACCAGGGGTGTCAAGTATGTTTACTTTATATTCAATGTCCTTTCCCTCGGGTGTATAGTCAAACTCCATCACCGAGGTGCTGACGGATATACCACGCTGCTTCTCTATATCCATCCAGTCGCTGGTGGCGGTCTTCTTGATCTTGTTGTTCTTCACAGCCCCTGCCACCTGTATCTGTCCACCAAAGAGCAGGAACTTCTCTGTCAACGTGGTCTTACCGGCATCGGGGTGTGAGATAATCGCAAACGTTCGTCTTCTTTCTATTTCTTCACGCATCTTTTTCTTTTATTTATCAAGTCATAGCTTTTCAATACACTCGGCAAGACTCTCTTCCCAATAGGGAATATCGAGTCCATAGGTCTGCTTGATCTTGGTCTTGTCAAGCACTGAATAGTGGGGACGGGCTGCGGGAGTAGGATACTCTGACGTATGGAGCGGACGGACGCGGCATCCCTGTAGGCCTGCAATGCGGTGAATGGCCTTGGTGAAGTCGTACCAAGAGATAGCACCCTCATTGCTGAAGTGATAGACTCCGGGAATGATTCCTTGCTCAATAGCAGTAAAGATGGCCACTGCCAGATCCCGGGCATAGGTGGGAGTACCTATCTGGTCGAAAATGACGCCCAGCTCCGGACGTTCCTTCCCCAGACGGATCATCGTCTTCACAAAGTTATTGCCGAAGGTGGAATAGAGCCAGGCCGTACGGATAATCATCGCACGGCTACACGCCTGCTGCACAGCCTGTTCGCCGGCAAGCTTGGTACGTCCATAGACGCTGTTCGGGCAGACCGCATCGGTCTCCACATAGGGACAGTGATGGGTTCCGTCAAACACATAGTCGGTGCTGATCTGGACAAACCATCCGCCACGTCTCTCTATGGCCTCGGCCAGATAGCCTGGAGCCACATGGTTGAGAAGATCGCAGAGGCCTTGGTTCTCCTCGGCTTTGTCGACAGCAGTATAGGCTGCACAGTTCACGATTCCGTCAATGGCGTTCCCCGTCACAAACGCCTCTACGGCTTGCTGGTCGGTGATATCCAGCTCCTGGACATCCGTATTAAAGAAAACATGTTGGGGATGGGTTTTCTCCAGCAGCTGCATCTCGTTGCCTAATTGGCCGTTACAGCCAGTAATCAATATGTTCATACTTCATCAAACTTCAATCCTTCTTCTCTGTCTTTCTTGTAATAGTCGGAGAGCATACCGATAAAAGTGGAAATCTCCTTGACTGCATGGAGGGTGTTGGGGGTAATCTCTTTCTTCTGCAAACGCAGCATCATCACGCCATACAGGGCATTCATGCAGGTCTCTATCTCGTTCTCTTCTTTATTGGCACCACGATTGCGCAGCTCAACAATGAAAGGCAGCACCTTGTAATAGGCACTGCTGTAGAAAGGGAACTTGGGCGAGGATAACAGCTGCTGATGCAGGTCGGAAAGAAGTTGCAGGGTGGTCTTGTTGATCTGCAGATGCCCATGCTCACGACAGCCCTCTTGATTCATCATACGGATGAGGTTGCCAAACCAGTCTGTCTCCTCTTCCTTTTGCTCATCTGTATAATCGAAGCGATCGACATACTCACGACGTATACGCGACAAGGAACAGCCGAAAGCGCGTATAGTATCTTCCACCTGCCACATATAGAGCAGATACTCGGCAATATTCTTCTGTCTAAGTTGCTGTGCTACAAACACTTTATAACAATAAATAAATGACTAATCAATAAAACCAGGATGTCTCAGCTAAAAGAACCTCAATAAGTTCGTAGTTGTTCCTAACAGCATGATAATGGAGCTGATAATCACGGCAACACCTATGACCTGATTGATAATCTTTATTCCGTTGGTATCAAACTTCGTGCGTATCTTATCTACCAGCCAAGTCAGTCCCCACCACCACAACAGTGCGCCTCCGACAATACTGGCAAAGCCGACCAGCATCTCAAAAGGATGATCGGGCAGCACGAAAGCAAACTGGGCGTACATGGCAAGGAACAGGAAGATAATCAGAGGGTTGGAGAACGTCACGAGAAAGGCTGTCCACGTGTTGTACCAAAGGGTTCCCTTGTCTTGTCCTGACTGGTGCATCTTACGCGTAGGATCCGTTCGGTACGTGTAGAAACCGAAGCAGAGCAGCATAATGCTACCTGCTATCTGAAGATAGAACCTGTTCTGGTCGTTGTTGATGAGATCCATGACAAACGACATACCGAAACCGGCGAAACCAGCATAGAAGATGTCGCTCACGGCTGCACCGACGCCTGTGGCCAGCCCATACCAGCGTCCTTTGTTAAGCGTACGCTGAACACAAAGTATACCCACGGGTCCCATGGGCGCTGAGGCTATCATCCCAATGAGCATGCCCTTGAAGATGAAGTCCAATATATTTATAGGTACATGAAATGGCATAATCGAGTGCAAAGGTACAAATAAGTATGCGAAAAAACAAATTTTATTTGATTTTTTCCCCTCCAAGTGTACTTTCATTGAGGTCGAAGGTACTTTTTTTTTCAATTAGCAACCTATTATTCAAAAATAATTCGTACCTTTGCATCCAAATGAAAAACCAAGAACTTTTTAAACTTGATAGATTATGAATGAGCAACAAGTGATGAAGCCTTATGTGATAGGCTTGGACTTAGGAGGGACAAACTCTGTTTTCGGAATTGTGGATGCCCGTGGTGACATCAAGGCAACAACAGCCATCAAAACCGGCGGCTACGACACCGCCGAGGCTTATGTGGATGCCTGTGTGAATGCTTTGCAGCCCATCATTGAGCAGGTGGGAGGTATTGAGAAGATCAAGGCCATGGGTGTGGGTGCCCCTAACGGCAACTACTACACGGGTACCATTGAGTTTGCACCGAACCTCGCCTGGGCGCACGATGGCAAAGTGCCCCTGGCCAAGATGTTCAGCGACAAGCTGAACGGCATTCCCGTAGCGCTGACCAACGATGCCAATGCTGCTGCCATTGGCGAAATGGTGTATGGTGTTGCCCGTGGAATGAAGAACTTCATCGTCATCACACTGGGCACAGGCGTCGGTTCCGGTATTGTCGTGAACGGACAGCTTCTCTACGGATGTGATGGCTTTGCCGGTGAACTGGGACATGTCATCATGGTGCGCGGCAAAGAGGGACGCACCTGCGGATGTGGACGTACCGGCTGCCTGGAGGCTTACTGCTCTGCCACAGGTGTCGCCCGTACTGCACGTGAACTCCTGGCTAAGACACAGCGTCCTTCACTGCTGCGTGAGATGAATCCTGAAGACATCACTTCACTCGACGTGAGCATCGCTGCGGGAAAGGGTGACGAACTGGCCAAGGAGATCTATGACTTCACAGGACATATGCTGGGCGAGGCATGCGCAGACTTCGCGGCCTTCTCATCGCCAGAGGCATTCATCTTCTTCGGAGGTATGGTGAAGGCTGGAGAGCTCATTATGAAGCCCATCCGCGAAGCCTATGAAGCCCATGTCCTCAATGTGTTCAAGGGCAAGGCTCAGTTCCTGGTCAGCGGTCTGGACGGTGCCTCAGCAGCTGTTTTAGGTGCTTCAGCCATCGGCTGGGAGATACAGTAACAAAAAAAATGTGGATGGCGCAGGAGAAGCTGCCATCCACTTAAAATATGATAAGTTAGGGAAGGATCAGCAATTGCTGATTGAATGCTTATCGTTGGCAAAAATAGTGCTTTATTTTGAATGCAGCAAAAAAATAGCTAAAAATTTGCATTTTTTAAAAAAAAACTTGGCGGTCTCAGTTTTTTGCAGTACCTTTGCCAATGACTTTAAACTAATGGCCACGATGAGACAACTGAAAATCACAAAGTCCATTACCAACAGAGAAAGCGAATCGCTTGAAAAATACCTACAGGAAATAGGTAAAGAGGAACTTTTGACGTCTGAGGAAGAAGTGGTACTGGCCCAGCGCATCAGGCAAGGCGACCGGAAAGCGCTGGAAAGACTGACCAAGGCGAACCTCAGGTTCGTGGTCAGCGTGGCCAAGCAATATCAGAATCAGGGCTTGAGCCTACCCGACCTCATCAACGAGGGAAACTTAGGGCTGATCAAAGCCGCAGAAAAGTTTGACGAGACCCGTGGCTTCAAATTCATCAGCTATGCCGTTTGGTGGATCCGTCAGAGCATCTTACAGGCCATTGCCGAGCAAAGCCGCATTGTGAGGCTGCCTCTGAACCAAGTGGGTTCTGTCAATAAGATCAACCGCGAGCTCAACCGCTTTGAGCAGGAACATGAGCGGAGACCATCGCCCGATGAGATATCAGAAAAGGTGGACCTGCCCAGGGAAAAGGTTGACGAAGCCATCAACATCAGCGGAAGACACGTGTCGGTAGATGCACCCTTCACTGAAGGGGCTGACAACTCCCTACTCGACGTGCTCATCAACGACAATTCGCCCATGGCCGACCGTCAGTTGGTGATGGAGTCGCTGAATGAAGAGATCCGGAACGCCCTGAAGATCCTGAATGAACGAGAAAGGAACATTGTCGAGGCCTTCTTCGGCATCAACCAGCCGGAAATGACCTTAGAGGAAATAGGCACGAAGTTTGGACTGACCAGGGAACGTGTGAGGCAAATCAAGGAGAAAGCCATCAGACGCCTGCGAGCAAATACAAAGAACAAGTTGCTAAAAACGTATTTAGGAGAATGAAACATTATTTATCATTTATCATTTATCATTTATCATTTAGGCACGCAGTGCTGGCTGTCATGACGGTGAGCTCCCTGTTTATGGCCTCCACCCTTCAGGCCAAGAATGTGATTGCACCCCAGATGTATATGTTCGGCTTTGCCGCGTCATTCAACGACACCATCGTCCACTTCACCGAGATACAGCAAGTGGACAGTACATGGACCGACGCGAAAGGGAAATTCCTGCTGGGACGCGACAACTATTCATATCAACTGCGCGACTATCTGGCCAGCAAGCTGAAGATGTACAACCGCACCTGTGTCGTTGTGTTCAACAAAGACAAGAAGAAGCTCGAGAAGCGCTACCTTAAGATGAAGCGTAAATACGACAGTCCAAAGGTTACCGGCTTCGACATCCGGACCATCAGTGTACAGGACTTCAGATTCCGGCCCATCAACATGAATGCGACAGAAGAGACTCCTGTCGCTAAGAAGCCCGCAAAGAAAAAGAAAAGCAAGAAAGCCCCAAAGCAGAAAGAGCAATAGGCAACAAGCGAAAAGAATCAAGGGGACAGGTTTTTGAAGTGAATTCACCGAATTCATTCAAGAACCTGTCCCCTTGATTCTTCAGAGTCTGCTCTTTTCGTCATTCCCTGCACCTGTCCCCTTATACTTCGAACGGGTGGCATTGAAGTGAAAAGAATCAAGGGGACAGGTTTTTGAAGTGAATTCACCGAATTCATTCAAGAACCTGTCCCCTTGATTCTATCATCTTCCCTCTTCCCTCTTCCATCAAGAGAATTTAGCTATTGGTACAACATTTATCTTATAGCCATCCTTCTCTATGGTGCGCTCGTTATCATAGGTCACAATGGTAAGGTTGTCACACTTCAGTTCGCCTGCACATTCCACAATTGCGTCAACCTCGCGTTTCTCCGTCTTGGGACTGTTCATGTCATAACATACTTGCACCAGACGTTCGATGTGAGCTCCTTGACGCAATACGAAATCCACTTCCTTATCGTTGCGTGAACGATAATAGAACATGGTCTTTTCGGTATCGTAGCCACGCCGTACCAGTTCTATGAATACCTGGTTTTCAAGTAAACGTCCGAGATTCTCAGTCACAGAAAATGCCTTGGCAGCCACAAAACCATTATCAACAACATAAACTTTTCGCGGTGCTTTTTTCATCAGTTTCAGTTTATTGTTGTAGCGTGACAGATAATAGAACAGATAAGGCTCATGAAGATAGTCCATGTATTTTTTTGTGGTGTTGACGCTCGAAAGTCCCAGCTCTTCTGACAATTCGTTGACACTGAGAGGATTGCAGAAATTTGACACCAAATATACAGCAAGGTTGTTGAGGTCTGTGATGTTTCTCACGTTGTGTCGCTTGGCCACATCCTTCCACACAATGGAGTCGAATAGCGTATCGAGATAGCTGCGTACCAGTTGACGTGAAGCTACGACTTCCGGATAGCCACCATTCCTCAGGTAATCATCTGTCAATACCTTGCACTCAGCATCCTGTTCTGACATAAGATGGTGTAGGTCAAGCTTGTTCCAGTCGAACAACTCCTCAAGGCTGAACGGAAGCATCTCGACTTGCAGATATTTGCCAGTCAGTACTGTTGCCATTTCGCTTGAAAGCATCTTGGCGTTACTACCTGTTATGATGAGGTTCTTCCCCTGCCTGTAGAGTTCACTGACCCACATGTCCCACGCATCCAGGTTCTGCACCTCATCCAGTAACAGATAGTCATACCCAGGATAGACATCATCCAGCATTCTCATGACCAGATTGGCATCCCATGCATCCAGCAACGGCTGACTGTCGAAGTTCAGATAAGCAAAGTTCTTGTCCCTCAACATCAGTAAAGCCTGTGTTGACTTGCCCACACGACGTGGACCTGTGATCAACTTAATGAGATGACTGTTCAACAGCGTGTCGAAGTCCTGAGAACTCCTTCTTGTCAGATATGGACGTGACAACAACTCATCTCGTTCTTTTCGTTGGTTTAGAACTATTGTTTTCATATGCTCATGTCTATTTCTGTTGCAAAACTACAAAATTTTCTTCAATTTCGCAAGTCTATTGCACAAAAAATGCATTATTTTATGCAATACAGGTTTGAAAATGCATATAATACGACTTCGTTGTTAGAATCAAGGGGACAGGTTTTTGAATGAATCAAGGGGACAGGTTTTTGAAGTGAATTCACCGAATTCATTCAAGAACCTGTCCCCTTGATTCATTCAAAAGCAGAAAGAGCAATAGGCAACAAGCGAAAACAAAGGTGTCCCCCGCGGTTGGAGGGGCACCTTTTCCTTGACATTCAGAGTCTGCTCTTTTCGTCATTCCCTGCACCCGTCCCCTTATACTTCGAACGGGTGGCATTGAAATTGTAGCTGAGGGAGAGACCTACCGACTGCGTATAGGAATAGATGTCCTGAGCTGTCTGGCCAATGGCATAGTAAGTGGTCACTTTGCTTTTCGACGTGCGGAAGATGTCGTCGGCATAAAGCACCCCCGTCAGCCGTCCCTTGCAGAAGGCCTTCTGCAAGCGGGCATTCACACTGAAGCTGCTACCACGATACATGAATGCCCAATGATTGCTGCCAGTATAGCTGACTTGTACCAATGCCTTCGTCGTGGGATTGATGACGAACCAGCTCTTCAAGTCGAAGCTGAATTCGGGCTTGTTCAGTTTCTTCGGCGCACCATATTTCTCTGCGTCAAACATCTGCTGGTAATAGTGCAGCGTGGCTTGCGGCTGCCAGAATCCGAATTTGGGAGATGCGACGAGGGTGGCATAGACACGGTCCTGGTGGTCGAAGTTCACGGGTTGGAAGATGGCTATCTCCTTCTCTTCGTCATATATTCTGCCAATATGGGTGAAGAGGTCATTCTCTCGGGTGAAACCGGCTACAAAAGTCAGCCACGAACAGGTCAGATGAAGGTCCATACTCTGGCGCACTGACGGGCGCAACAGCGGGTTGCCACCCTCATAAAGCATACGGCTGTCGTACACAATCATAGACTCCAGCATGCGGTAAGGCGGACGGGTGATGCGCTTGCCATAGCTCAGCTGCACACTCCACCTGTCCTTCTGCCACGCAGCCGAAATGTTTGGGAACCAGTCGTTATAGGTGCGGCTTGGCTCCTGCTGCCACTCGCCAAACGCGTAGTAATCCGTTTTTACATGCTCAAATCGGAGGCCTGCATTCAGGCGCCACTGCCCTGACTGCAACTCGTATTCAGCAAAACCGGCAATGTTCTTCTCTTTCATCTCGTTGTCAGTCTCTGATATGATGTTCTCTTGATTGAAATTGCGACCTTCGCTCTTCGTGCTCGTAGCCTCAGTGCCACCATTCAGTACGCCTTTCCAAACAGGATAAGACAGCACCAGTTTGCCTGCCACCATCTTGCGGTTCTCACGGTTGAGGGTCGTGATGGTGCGGTCACCAAGTTCTTGACTGTACTCCTGCTGGTTGAGATGGCTCTCCGTCTTGCGTTGCAACATCGTCGCGTTGAGGTCGATGTCCAGTTTCCCTACCTTTCCCACGTAGTAGGTGTTCAGCTCCCATACAGGCTTGTCTTGCTCGCGGATATCCGTTAACAGCTGGACATCACCGTAGAAGGCACCGTTCTTCATATAGTGCTGACTCATATCCGACTTGAACTTATTATAGAGTATCTTCTGGGACGAGAAGCTCAGTCCCAGAGAGTGATCCGCATTGAAATCGTAACTCAGACCACCTTTGTACTGCAGTTCCGTCCAGCTGCTCCTTACTGGAAGCTCCGCATGGATATCAAAAATGTCCTTGCTGATGTGTAGCTCTTGGTCAAGATCCTGATCATTGCTAAAATGCCCATTGTCTAACGCGATGTTGGCAAATGCCTCCAGCCCACCTGTTCGGTACTTCACAGTCAGGTCGTCGTTGTTGTGCCACTTGTTGTCTTTCCACGCCTGGGCAGTAGCCATCAGGCTCAGACCTTCACCCTGGGTTTTCAGGGTCTTGATCCGAATCACAGCATTCACCTCGGCATTGTATTGGGCCCCTGGGGCGGTTATCACGTCTACACTTTTAATGTCAACCGACTTCAGCTGTCTCAACTCTGTCGGGTCGCGTACCTTTTTGTTATTAATATAGATTTCCGGCTCACCCTTGGCCATCACCTCGAACTTGCCGTCGCGGCTTTGAACCAGCGGTATCATCGACAGCAGGTCGGCAGCCGTAACCACATCGTGCAGAATGGAATGTAGCACATCCACCGTCATGCCACCGGTAGTCATCTTGTACTGAGGTATCTCCCCCTTCACCTCAATGCCTTGGACCATATAGGTCTCGGGCTGAAGTGTGATGGTACCGATATTCCCCACACTGACGTTTCGCTCCACCGTCTTATAGCCAACATACGACACCTTCAGAACGATGCGCTGGGCCTTGCAAGGAATCACAAAGTCGCCATTCCCGTTGCTCACGCCGCTGTTGATGAAAGTGGGCGATGGCTGCTGGGGGTTAGATGCTGGGGGTTGGGCACTATGCAACGAGATGTTGGCAAATTCCACTGGCTTCCCACCTTCATCCACAATGTGGCCCATCACCTTCGAGTCCTCTTTCTGGGTGCATTCTATGAAGACCTTGTCATCGTCATAGGTCACCTTCATTGGATAGAACCCTATCACCTCGCGAATGGCCTCTCTGATGGTCAGGTCGGTGAAGTGGCTGGTCACGGTGAAGTCCTCCAGTTCGTCGTAGATGAAATAGATGGTCTTGTCCGTAGTGGCCTTGTTCAAGTCTTCCAGCACTTTCGAGAGCGACTCGTTCTGGTAATGCCTGGTCAGCCTTTGCGCCTGGGCACACCACGCCAGTGCACACAGCAAGGCTGTGAATATATACTGTTTCATCATCGTCGTGCTTCGGTTTATTCTACAATCAGTTTCTGGTCTTCGCGAGTGATGTGGATACGTTCAAACTTGTTGAAAGTATCGATGAGACCGTCTATGGTCGACTTCTTGTCCCATGTAAAGTAGAGGCGGATATGCTTGCTGGCCTCTTTCCTATAGATGGTTTCAACCTGGTAGAAAGATGCCATCTCACTCAGGATGGTAGCCAGTTCCGTGTCTTCGTAGACAACAGGCTTCCACAACGTACTGTCAGCAGGTGTCTGCGTGTTGGGTGATAGGCGCTGGGTGTTGGCCGAAACAACAGTCTCCTGGCTTTTCACTCCATCTTCATGACTCCTGAAAATATGGATAGCTGCATAGGCAATACCCGAAAGCATCAACACGCCAACAAACATGGCGGCTATCCTTCTGAGTTTAGAGTTTTTAGTATCGAGTTTCGACACGCCCAACCGTTTCCATGCTTCCTCGGCATCAGGCACGGCAATGTCCGTCTCATCCAGCATTTTGTCCATCTGCTCATCGCTGTATTTCTCCGGATGCAGAAGCATCCTGATCTGTTCATCTCTTTCCATACTGCTCAGTTTTTAAAATAATCACGTAGTTTCCTCAATCCCTGCACAATGTGTTTGTTGACAGCAGAGACACTGATGCCAAGTTCGCTGGAAATCTCCTTGTACGACTGTTCCTCGTCGAAGTGCATCTTGATGATACGCCCTGTTCGGGGAGTCAGCCTTTCGTCGACATACTGCTTGACGGCTTCTATCAGTTCGTCATCATCATTCAGAGCAGAATGCAGACTGTAGGATGCAGGGCTTGCAGCCGCTCTGTCCACTGAAGACCAAGCGGTGTTCAAATCCACATTCTTCACTTTCAGTTCCAGGCTCCTGCGTCGTGCAATGATGTTGAGGCAGCGATTACGTACGCAAGTCAGCAGGAACGTCCTTGTCGACTCTCCACGCAGTTGGGTGGTACCATCCCACAGCTTGGCAAAGACATCCTGCACGGCGTCTTTTGCATCCTCTTCGTCGCCCAGCAGAATGTAGGCTGCCTTGTACATCCTGCCATACTCCGAAAGGAAGAGTTCCTGGAATTCCTTCTGGCCTAAGGTCTTCTGTTCGCTGACTTGCATCATTTTGTCGCTGTTTTTACTATATATACAGTTGAGCAAGGAAAATCATTACCCTTCTGAGCTTTTTTTCTGCAAATTTAGATAAAAATGTTCAGTCCGCAAAACATTTTATCCGACTTTTGCAAGAATCAAGGGGACAGGGAAGAATCAAGGGGGACATGAATCAAGGGGACAGGTTTTTGAAGTGAATTCACCGAATTCATTCAAGAACCTGTCCCCTTGATTCATGAGTTTTTAATTATTTTCATCAAACAATCCGAGTTCTTTCCAATTCCTGATTTCCTTATCAAAATCAGAGAGGTATTCGCGGTCCTGTATCAACCGGAACTTGTCGTATTCACCATATGCCTTTTCTTTTGCCTCCTCTGCGCTCACCGTACCAGCACCCTCCAGCACCTCATAGTCGTACATGGTCATAAACCGCTCCAACTGCTGTTTCCATTCAGCCATTGTAGTGATGAGATGACGGTCTGCCCTGTCTTCTGCCAAATCAAGGAAGGCTGTGGAAATACGATTCAACTGAGTTACCTCTTTGTCAGACAAGTAATTCTTAGCTACAATAGTATCCGATCGTTGTACCCTGCCATCAGGCGCATTCTTCCAAGTGGTCAACCCCATGTGAGGCATTTCAGCATCAGCCCTATTGTAGATAATCTCTGCAGCAGTCTGGTGAGTCACAGCCCAATGCATCATGTTCTGCACCATTTTGAAGAACAGTTGTGTTGTCTCGCTCTTGGGGTCGTAGTCGGCACTACACTCAGCATACACATCGGTTATCTTCTGATAGTAGCGACGCTCTGATGTACGAATCTCACGGATACGCTCCAACAAGTCGTCAAAGTAGTCCTGCCCGAAGTGCTTACCTTGTTTCAGACGTTCGTCATCCAACACAAAGCCCTTGATGATAAACTCCTTCAGTACACTCGTTGCCCAAATACGGAACTGTGTGGCCTGATAGCTGTTCACACGATAGCCAACCGCAATAATGGCATCGAGATTATACATCATTTGTGGGCGATTCACCTCCCGTTCTCCTTCTGTTTGAACTATCCCAATTTTTCGGATAGTTGCATTTTCTTTCAATTCGCCACTGTCATAAATCTCCCCCAAATGATAGCTTACCGTTCTAACGTCAACACCATACAAATCAGCCATCCGTTTTTGTGTAAGCCAGAATGTCTGCCCATTGAACAGCACCTCGACGCGCGTTTCTCCCTGGTTAGTCTTGTACATCAAAATACGCGAAGACATCTGATTTTCAATCAGTTCCAATGCAGGCATCTGTTCCCTAAAATAGATTCGTGCTGATTGCACCTGCGGTTTCTTACCATCGGCATTCTCCGCAATGATCAGACAAGCCAAACGGGAAAGATGCCAGTTTTCCACCTTGCGAAAAGAGCCAGACCCCAACTTAACCATCTCTACCACTTGGTTAAAATGCTCACTCATTTCCAGGCCTCTGTTTTGGGCCACTGGCAATGCCTTATTCAATATGCGGTTAAACTTCTGCCAGGTACTGTAGCCTAAAGCTGTCGCCAACTCGCGTGCACTCCAGTATTCCCGTCCATCGTCAGCATTCTTCCGAATCTGTTCGAAGTCTGACCGTATAGGTTGTATATTTGTTTCGTCGCCCATCTCTTAAATTGCTTCTATTTTGATGTTCACCTTCAGGAAATCTGCTATGTGCATCAGGTAGTTCACCTTGGTGAAGTTTATGTCACTAACCTGTCCCCCTGGCATGACAGGAACTCATCTTCTATTTCCAACCCAAGGTATTTTCTACCAAGTAAGTTTGCTGCAATACCAGTTGTCGCACTTCCATTAAAAGGGTCAAGAATCCACGCTCCAGGGCTTAGTACTAGCTTCTAAATTGATGCTTTTAGACGCTTCAATACAGGGAAGATATGATTGGTAGGCTTCCCACTCTCTTCATAATGTCTTTCTTCATCATCCCAAAGATAATCTAACACCTCTTTAATGGCAACTCGTTCTTCATCTGATAGTAATTGCACAACAACAAACTCTGAACTGTCGAAGCCAGCCTCTGCAATCCACGGATTGTCTTTCTGCAGATTGTCTTTGGCCTCATTCGGATTATTTCCGCAAGCTCGTCCAAGTACTTGGCAGTTTCCCACCTCTAAGTTCTCGTTGGGTGTGGTGGTGTGACCCTCTGTAGTGTAAATGATGTATTCGTTCATTGGATATGCAGTTCTTTTGTCTTGACAATCCTGAATTGGCTGAGGTTCACGACCAGCCTCGACAAAATCGGAGAAGTCCAGCTCTTCTTTCCAATTGGGAAGTGAACCGTCTGGATTAATTGTCAACTCCAAATAGTCGCCAAAGCCTCTCTCATAAGGTGGAATCAAGGCATTGGGAACATACCCACGAATCTGAGACAACGGTTTCATGCTGGCATCAAATAGCGTGTATGTGCCATAGTCGATAATCTTGCCCCACATGTGGATATAGCCTTTTTCTTCACTCCAGCCAAGAACTTTGTGCTCAGCCAAATCTACCATCACCTCCAGAGTGCGGTTTTCATTATTGAACATCGGGGGGACAAAATCCGCCTCACATTGCAACTCTGTTGCTAAGCCATCATCAAAGGTTATAAACTCGTTGCCTTCATCCTTATCGTATGGGATGGATATATGCAAGTATCTGGTTTCTTGCCGCAACTTGCCTTCTAAAGCCTGTTCGTTTGTATATTCCATATCTCTATAGCGTTTAAGTTACCATAAATTTCCTTCAACCTTTTTCAGGCCTTCGTACAATTCCACGACTTGCGAATAATTCAGGAACTTCACTCGTTTCTCTATTGATGAGAACATTGACACATGTAGTTTGTCCTCGTATTCCTTCTTTCGGTTAGCATCTGCCACAATAAAGAAGCCTGAATGAAAGTCTTGAAGTTCATAGAATTTTGACAGCGAGTTCTTAATGTCGGTTGTATGTTCCACTTCGTAAAAATCAGATGGCATGTGACGTTCATTGAACCAAATGACATCAACCGTACGAGCTTTCCTCTTTAACTCATCGTATGTAAAATCGGGCAAATCTGTTGTGTCCGTTATTTCTCCGAGTTTTTTGTCGATAAAAAGCCTGTTTTGGTCTTGGGCTGGTACATAGGTTGTCATGCGGCGATACTTCCCAATCTCTACGAGCAAGCCCTGATAATAACCGTGACTAAATTGTTCTTCGCTCTGCTTGTTGCCAGGCTTCAATTCAAATTTTCGCATCACCTCATCTCGGCACTCTTTCAACGCCCATAAACCTGGCCGAATTTTGAAAAAGTCGGGCGATTGCTGAACTATGCGGCGAATTGACTCTTGTGGAGTTTTTGTTGCCCATGTTGAAGTATCAACTATTTGATACAAATTTCCCAATGTCGCATATCCTCCTTGCTGCCGCAGAGTGTCTATGACTTGTTGAGTCTGTGTATATTTCTTTCCCTTCATAACCGTCTATTAGAATCACGGGGACAGGTTTTTGGATGAATTCCCCGAATTCATCCAAAGACCTGTCCCCTTTTATTAGTTCTTCATAAAAATCTGTTGCCTACTTGAATGTTTTGTCTAATTCTTTCTTGACTGCCTTATACGCAAGTTTTTGGTCTTGCGAGATAGACAAGCCTATGCCGCTTGATTTAACGACTGCCACGCTTTGATTTGTATCGTAATCGTAAAAGCTAATGGAAATATAGGTGTGACCGCCATCCCATTTTTCTGTCTTGACGTTGATTCGTGGAGATAGAACACGTTCACCTTGACGTATTAGAGTACGTGCCTTTTCTGGCGAAACAACTAGAAGTTTTTCAGAAATGTCATTTTGTACCATCATTAAGATGTCCGCCAATTCTGCATCTCCTTCATCTTCACTACCAAACACAACGTATTTATAGTTGGCGATGTCGTTTCCCTTCGCTATTGTTGTCGTACTTTTTGATGAAGCACAAGAGGCAAGCAATAGTGCGACTAAAGCAACCAATATGTATGATAATTTTTTCATAATCCAAAAGTCTTTTGGTTATAAGTCCTCACCATTAGCATGGTTATATTCATTGTCATAGAACATTGAAATGTAATACTCACCATAGCTTTGGCAGATGCGGAACCATACAGGTTTCTTGAAAAGCATATCCATCCCCATCTTTAGTGCCATGCTTTGAACCTCTTTGCTGATATCCTCAGAAGGATTCTCTAATTGTTCTGGTGAGTATTTCTTTAGAACTTCATTTCTGACTTGTTCCTGCATAGCCAGTGTGTCCACTTTTTCCATATCAGGAATTTGGTAGAACAAGGCATCATAATTCTTGTTATTAACAGTCATTTCATAGGATATATCCTCAGATTCAGACAATGTGAAATCGTCCAAGGCTGTATATCTCTTATTATTCTTAAACTGACCTACAAGTTTGTTAAACCGAATCTTAATATCGGCTTCACTTTGAGTGTTTGCATCACAAAGCATAATACGATATACCTTGTTATTGTTCGTACCAATGTAAATATGCACATCAGTACCATTGAACTCTCCTTCGAGGTATTCATTTTCCCCAACATTTTTGGGCACATAACCTTTTGCAATGAGTTTCTGTTTCATCTCTGATTTGTACCCATCGACTGGAATTCCAAGGAATGTAGTTACGTCTTTTTGAGCGTACATGGCAACAGCGTAAAATGCCACAAGCAAGCATGTCGTTATTCTTTTCATATTATGTATGTTGTTGTTAAATTTATAGTTTACACATTCTAAAATCATATATTATCATTCTTAACGCCAGTTTGTCTGTTATGAGTATGGTATTAATTGCTTTTTTATAGAGGTTCAGCTGATTCATGACTCTATCATAAACAACATCGTTCCATGAAGGTGGACTGTCCTTTCGCTATCTGTTCTTTATAGATGATTTCTCTTTGATTAGTGAACTTTTCACCTATTAAACGAAGGAACACAAGCGTTAGTAGTAAGTCACGCTTGTCTGCCATTGCTGCCTTGACTCTCAACTGGTATCGACGGTTAAAGAGTATATCTTTAAGTCTTAACTCTTTTTCTCTTTTTGCTTTCTTTGCCATATTGATTATCTTATATTCATTATTTCGGTAATAGTTCAATGGTTTTATTTCAAATGCAAAAGTATCAAATTTTTGTGAGATAAACAAAAGTTATTCCTGAAAAAATCTTTTCACCCCATTATTTATTTGTTTTTATTACTTTGAGATGTCACTTGTTGCATCAAGAACGATTGGCTATAATAATAAGATGTATAATAAATGAGAAGGAAATAGTAACGAAAAAGTTTGGTGCATCGGGATAATATGCTTATCTTTGCACCTCAAATTGAAAACCAAAACCTAAAAAATATTACTTATATGAACAACAATTCATTTGAGACGGACGAATTAGTTATTGTCGGCGGGCGCTATGGGGACCTGGCCGACAAGTTGACACCCCTGTTTGAAAAAGGGGCACCCATAGACGAGAAAGAACTGGAGATAATCACCGGCGGCGAGACGCTCTACCTGATGAAGACCGCCAACGACCACGACCCCTACGCCATCGGGGTTTTCACACCAACCATGAAGCGCATAGGGTTTCTGTGGATGTATCAGGCCTATGCCATGGGCGAATGGATGGAGGCGAACAATGAGAAATGTGTCAGGGCACGCATCAGCCGACTGAGCACAAAGTACGGCTTCATGATTTCGAAGCCTGTGAAACCGATGAAGCTGACCTTCCGGCCTCGCGAAAGCCTGTACTTTGACAAGGATTGGGCCAGTAACCTGCCAAAGCTGATGCCTTGCAGGAAGGGCGAGTGGCTGGAGCTGAGCATGATGATGCTGGAGGACGGACTGAACGACTGCGACGCTTGGAACGAAGTGATGAAGAGCCGCATAGAGAACGTGATAGACGAACTGCCTTACGACCTGTCGTCGCTGGGCTACACAAAGGGCATGGAGCTGTATCTGAAGATGAAGGACTCGGAGATACAACAGGTCAGGGACGAGAGCGACCGGCTGCTCTACACCATGATACACCGAGGGTCGAAACAGAGGATGGACTGGTGGATGGACAGCTGCCTGCCTTATTATTTCCATGACCCCGGCATTGGCTCGGTGGTGGATTTGTTCGACAGCGCCAACATGACGTTGGAGTACATCGAGGCATTGCTGCACCAGGCACCCGAACACCTTTTCCATTTCTATCTGGCCGACAGAAGCAACTTCTCTACGCATCTGCTCTACTCGGCCCTGCCGCACGAGTTGTATACCCGCCTGCTGACGCTGCTGGCTGTCAGGGAGGCTATGATGCAAAGGAAGGAAGGAGAGAAGGTAGACGAGATGAATGACGATGAACGGATATTTCATTGCATTAAGATCATGAACGAGGAAGGGACGCTGAAATACCTGTACGACTATACTTGGATCATGGAGGTGATGAACCTGACGAAGGGCTTGCCAAAGTTCAACACCCCCAGTTCGTTTATTACCTATTTTAAAAATAATGGCATCAAGCGGCTGCCATCGGATGACACCATCAAAAAAAAGCGGAACGTATTCACTGGCACTTTCCCTGATTGGGTGTTTACAGACTGTGACATGTCAGAGGGTACACGACGCATCAATACTGGCAAGAGATTCCTGAGTCTATACCGAAAATTCCGAAAATCTTAATCTTTTTTCGATTACTTTTCCCGATTTCTTTCTTTTTTTCCCCGAATCTTTCCCGATTTCTTTCTTTTTTTCCCCGAATCTTTCCCTACACGTTTTTTTTGACGTGTGGGGATTTTGTTTTTTCTAACTTTGCGTTCAGAAACCGAGCGGGGAGAAAGACCGGTCCTCCTGCCGCGAGGTAGAAAACTCTATTAAACAAAAAAAATAATGATCATGGAGAAAGAAAAACAGATTCCCTCCGACGTACAGCTGCTGGCGCGATGGGTGACAATGCTTGCCAACAAGCTGCAGTATCACAAGATGCTGACGCAGAGCGATGCCTTCAAGCAGGCACACCTGACCCGAGACCTGCTCACGGCACTGGGCGAAGGGGAAGTGGAGTTCACCTACAGGAAGGAGGACGGATTCATCC
>JAEEGK010002444.1_pt1 | contig 46496 bp, 27 predicted proteins | sample 8958771 | NCBI WGS metagenome assembly JAEEGK01 (sample SAMN16246547, study PRJNA631951) | gut metagenome | biome: gut microbiome; feature: rumen; material: SC-attached | host: Bos | place: Iran: Karaj | collected 2018-10 | reverse complement strand
AACTCAACAACATATACCAATGAAAAGTGATCGTGCAATAGTAGGTACATTAAGATATATATCAATGAATTGTCATGAAGGATTAGAAGTAAGTCGAAGAGATGATTTAGAAAGTTTAGCATATATGATGGTACATTTTGTAATAGGGGAATTACCATGGATGGGAATTAAGGCAAAGTCACTTGGTGAAAAATATAAAAGAGTATTTGAAAAAAAACAAGAGACTGTACCTGATGAAATTACTAAAATTTTACCTGATGAAATGAAAAGTTTTTTAAATCATATTCTTGAATTAGAATTTGAACAAAAACCAAATTATGATTATTTAAGTGGATTAATTAAAAGTTTGAAAAGTAAATATGGGTATCAAGATGATAATTTTGAATGGTTAGAACCAAGTATTAGTAAGGATTTATATATTAAAATTAGTCAGAATAAAAATGAGACACATAATAGTTCTGCTATGAATAATTTTGTTATGGAAGATGTAAAGGAGGAAGATCTGAAAAATGATTTTCATACACATCAAAATTTTGTTTCTTCTAATAATCTTCCTATTAAAAATAATTTAGCTGAGTTGAATAAAGAGTTTAAAGATGATAATTTGAAATATAAAAAATTTGTTAGTAAAGATAATGAAGATATTAAAAATAATATTCAAGGGAATAATAATAATGAAAAAGGGAAAAATTCTCATAAGAGTTTTAGAACTGATTTAAGAAGGAGAAAATAAGAGTTTGTGTAATTTTTTGTTTTTTTTTTTTAAATATTTGATTTTTTATTATTTTATTTTATTTATTATTTTTTAAAAAGGTTAATTATCTTGAATTATTATTTTTATTTTATTTAATATTGGGAAAGGTATGTCAATTTTTTCTATTTCTTTTACTTTTTTATCTTTGAAAATATCAAATATATTATTATTATTTGATTTTTCTATTTTTTCTTTTTTTTTAATTCTTATTTTATATTCATTTTTATTTTCTTCTTTAAATTCAAAAAATTTATTTAATTTAAAAGCTTTAAAAATATAAATTTTTTTTTCTTTTAATTTTTTACTAAAACTTGAAATTGAATTTTTATCTTCTTGTTCTTCATTTTTTTTTTTTGATAATCTTTTTTTTGGTACAATTGATGTAGAAGATTTATTAGATCTTATATTAATACAATTATTTTCATTGAATTTATTCAAAGAATTTTTAATTAATATTGACCAATCAAAAAAATTTAATTTATTTACTAATTCATTTATAATTTCATCTAATAAAATATATTGATTTTCTTTTAAAAAACAATTTTCAAATTGAGCTATTTTTAAAAGAGGTTTTTTAAATTCAATTCTTACTTTTTTTTGAAAAGATGATTCAAATTCTCTTATTAATTTTTCAATTCTCTCATGAAGTCTATTTGAAAAATAATTATCATTATATTTTTGAATATTATTTATCCAAGTTAATGCATCAAAATTATCTAAAGTTTTAAAATTAAATGTTAATTTATTATCATTATTAAAATCCATAAATCTTATTAGAAATAATATTTTACTTGTAAATTTTCCAATTTCAATTATTTTAATTAAATGTTTAAAATTAAAGAAAATATTATACTCATTTTCTGTTATATTTTCATTGTCAATAATAGTTATGATGAGATAAAAAGATTTTAATGTAATTAATTGATTTATATTATTTTCATTAGTATGAATAAATTTATATTGTTTTTCATTAAAAGAATATTTATGAATTTTAGGTTGGATTAAAAAAATATTTAAATTGTAAATTGGAGAATGTGAAACTAATTTTTCTAATAAAAATCTAAATTGTTTAAATCTTGAAAGATATTTCATAACATAATAATCCCAACAAATAAAATTTAAATTATAAATATAAAATAATAATTCATAATCTAAAAATTGTTGAACTTTAATTGAATTTATAGGAACTGTAAAAGTAATTAAAGGTAATGTAATTGTAACATTAAATGTTTTTGAATTTGTAGTCCATAAAAAACTATATATATTATATTTTGAATAATTATTATCATTATTTTTATTTTCAGTATGAAATATTTCAAATTTTAATTTTTCTCTTAAATTTGGAACACTATTTTGATATTTTGTAAATTCTCCTCTTAAATTTTCATATTCATCATTTGAATTATCATTATCTGTATTTTGAAAAGATATCTTTTTTTTTGGAGAATTCTTAATTGGATTTATATTTATTGATGATTTGTTTTTTGATATATTACTTCCTTTTCTTAATTCTGAATCATCTGTTCTAAAATCTTTTAAATTATTTAATGTATTATAAATTAAATCTTCGTTTATTGAAACATTTTCATAATTATTAGAAAATTGTATTATAGAACATAATATTTTTTTAAAACTTTCAATTCCTTTATAATAAAATAAAGGTAATAAAGAAAAAGGAAATTCAATTTGTAAATTTTTATTAATATTCACATTATTATAAAGTTCTATTTCTTCATTTGGAGTTTCAAAATTAATTTTCATTGATTTTAATGATAAACGCATTGCTTTATTTTTTTGTCCAAAATTATATTTTTTTTCAAGAAAAGTTGTATTATTTTTATTTTTATTTGTTTTAAAATATTCAATTTTTTCTTTAATAATATTGTTATATTTTTCATGTTGATTAAAAATAACTTCTTCATTATAATGTAATTTTAAATATTCATCAGAAAAAAAATCTTTTTTAAAATTACTAAATGATGAAGAAATATTATTAATTTGAAAAGAATTTAAATTTCTCCTTTTCATAGGATAAATTCCAAGATTTATTTTTGGTTTATTTTTTTCATAACTATAATTACATTTATATATTTTTGAATTACTAACAACTGAAGGTAATAATTCACCTTTATTATTAAATATTGGACATAAATCTGAAATTTTTTTTGATCTAATATTTACATGTCTTATTGACTTTAATGATAATGGATATTTTTTATTTAATTTAATTAATCTTTTTTCCGATTTATTAAAAGAATTTTTTAATTTTTTTTCATATAATACTAATGGTAATGTATCTTCATAATAATTTGTTTTTTGATCTATATAATAACTATGAAATGATTCTGAATTTTCAATTATTTTTTTTGTTAATTTATTTATTGAACCAATTACTTCTGTTTGTGTTTCAGTAAACATTTTATTAGTTTAAAAAAATATTTATTTTAAATTTTAAACATTTACATTATTTAATATAATACATTATTACAAACAAATTTTTACTATATTTAATAATTATAATTACGATAAATTCTCATAGAATTCTATTTTTTAAAGTTAAGTTGATTTACATTATTCAATATCTTTGTAACTAAAAATTTATTTTTCCCTTTTCGAAGAAATTCACATAAATTTTGTGTTTTATTATTAGTAAAAATTTTTTTATGAGTTTTATCTTTTTTTTCTTCCTTAAATTCACTTTTAATGTCATAATTTGCATGAATTATATTACAACTAAGATTATTTTTTATATTTTTATCTAAGGAATAATCTTTAGATTTAAAACTTTCTCTATATGATATATTATTTTTTTTATTTCTTGTAATATTAGTAATTTTCCTATTTATTATTTTTTTATATTCATTTAAATTATTTTTTCTTTTAATTTTCTCAGTTTCTTCTTCAGTTGCAATTTTTTTTTTTATTAAATTTATTTTTGAAAAAGTTTTATTATCTTTTGAAAAACCTGGACAAATATACATTGATGAATTATATGAATTTCCATATTTAATTCCAGCATTTGAAGTGGAAAAAGAATTATATCCAATATTACTATTTGAATTTGATAAACTATGATTTCTAAAAAAATTAGATTGATAATTTTTTATTTCATTTTCTTTTTCATTAATTATATTTTTTAAATTATTTTCATTTTCTTTTAATTTATTATTTAATATTTCAAAATTTTTTAACTTCGAATTTAATTGTTCTATTTTTAATTCATATTTTGAGAATTTATTTAAATTATTTTCCTAAAAGAAATAAAATAAAATAAAATACAATTTTTTTCTTTAAAATGATATTTTCATTAATTAAATCATTATTTTTTTCTATTAAAATATCAATATATATTTTCAATTCATTTTGTTCTTTAATAAATTCTCTTATATTTCTTTCTTCCTTTCTTAATAATGTTTCATAATCATTTATAGAACATTTATTTGTTTTATTATATAATGTTTTCTTAAAATTTTCAATTTGTTTTTCTGATTCCATTGTAACTGCTATATCGAATGATGATTTTATATATTCTATTAAAGTTAATATCTTTAATTTTTGTAAGTTATTTATTTCTTCTTGTTTTATATCTTTTAATTTTATTTCATTTTCCTAATTATTTATTTAATTATATTACTCTTTTTTTACTGTGTATTTTTATTTTTAAATAAAAATCAATTAATGAATTTTTTACTTTTTTCATATCTTCATTCATTTTCCAAATATTCAATAAATTAAAATAGAGAAATTAATTCAAAATAATAATTATTTATTTTTAAAATTTAAAAATAAAAAATAAAAAATTAAAAAGACCCAAACCTAAAGAAAAAAAAAAAAAATGTCATCTCAAAAGGGAAAAGACTAGTAAAAATAAAAATATAAAAAAAAATCTAATATAGTGATTACGTATTTAAAATAGTATTAGTAGGAGATACATGTGTAGGAAAAAGTTGTATCTTAGTTCGTTTTAGTGATGATATATTTACAGAAAATTACGTAACAACAATAGGAGTAGATTTCAGATTTAAAACATTAAATGTAAATGATAAAATAACAAAAATTCAAATTTGGGACACTGCAGGACAAGAAAGATATAGATCAATTACTACTGCTTATTATAGAGGAGCTGCTGCTATTATTATTTGTTGTGATTTAACTAATCATGATAGTTTTGCTAATATTAATAATTGGTTAGAAGAAGTTGGAAAATATACTGGAAATGATATTGATAAAATGGTTCTTGTAAATAAATCAGATTTAAATGATAAAAGAAAAATTAGTATTGAAGAAATTAAAGCTTTTGAAAAAAAAACTGGAATTAAAGTTATGGAAGTCTCTGCTAAAACTGGGGATGGGGTTGAAAATGCTTTTAAAACTATTATTCAGAAATTAATTTTAAAAAAGTAATTTTTATTCATTTTTATAATTTTTTGTAGAGATGATAAAAAAAAGAAAAATTTTATAATAAATTCGCAAATTAAAGAAGAAAAAGATGCAAAATGCTGTGTTAAAATATAAAAAAAATTAATATTTAATTATAAAAAAAATAAAAAAAATAAAAAAAATAAAAAAAATTTTCAAATTATTCGAAAAAAAAAAAAATGTTAAACACTTTATCAATGGACAATACTCTTCAAGATGAGGAAAAAGTAGGAATGAAACTTCAACAACCAAGAAATAAAGCACCATCAAACATTCAAATAACAGCAGAGCAAATAATAAAAGAAAGTCAAGCTCATAGAACAGATGAAATAGCAATACCAATTCAAAGAATAAATGACGAGGATGAATTAAATGAATCAAAATTAAGAATAAGAAAAGAATTTGAAGATCAACTTCGTCGTCAAAAAGAAAATATAAATTGTTGGTTAAAATATGCAGATTGGGAACAACATCAAACAGAATTTATAAGAGCAAGATCAATTTATGAAAGAGCAATTGAAATTAATTATAAAAATGAAAGTATTTGGATGAGATATGCAGAAATGGAAATGAAACATAAATTTATTAATCATGCTAGAAATGTTTTTGAAAGAGCTTGTAAATTATTACCTAAAGTTGATAAATTTTGGTTAAATTGGACTTTAATGGAAGAAAAATTAGGAAATTATATTGGTTGTAGAGAAATATTTAAAGCTTGGATGAGTTATGATCCTGATGATAAAGCTTGGATTTCTTTTTCTAAATTTGAAGAAAGAATGGGACAAATTGATAATTGTAGAAATGTTTTATATCAATATATGAATGTTAAAAAAAGTGTTGATAGTTATCTTAAAGTTGCTAAATTTGAAGAAAAACATCATAATGTTAAAAATGCTAGAAATATTTATGAGAAAGGTATTCAAGATTTGAAAAGTGATATTTTGAATGAGAAATATTTTTTGGAATTTATTAAATTTGAAATGAAATATAAAAATTATGATAAATGTAGAATGTTGTTTAAATATGGTTTGGATAATATTAAAAATGATAATAAAAGTAAATTAAGTGAATTTTATGAGAAATTTGAAAAAATGCATGGGACAAAAGAAACTTTAGAAGATATGATTATTAAAAAAAGGAAATTATATTATGAAAGTGAATTAGAAAAAAATAATATGAATTATGATTTTTGGTTTGATTATTTGAAATTAGAAGAAGAATATGGAAATAAAGAATCAATTAGAGATTCATATGAAAAAGCAATAAGTAATGTTCCTCCAATAAATGAGAAAAAATATTGGAGAAGATATATTTATTTATGGATTAATTATGCTTTTTATGAAGAATTAATTAATAAAGATATTGATAGAACTGGAGAAATATATCAAAATTTATTAAAAATAATACCACATAATATATTTACTTTTGGAAAAATATGGATTCTTTATGCTGAATATTATATAAGAAATAAAAATTTAGATAAAGCAAGAAAAATATTTGGATTAAATTTAGCACTTTGTCCAAAAGAAAATGTAGTAAATAGATATATAAATTTAGAAGAAGATTTAGGTAATATTGATAGAGTAAGAATAATATTTCAATCTTATTTAGAAAAAAAACCAGAAAATTCAAAAATGTGGATTAAATATGCACAATTTGAAAAAGATTTAGAAGAATATGAAAGATGTGAAAGCATTTATGAAGCAGCTTTAACTATTAATTTAGATTATCCTGAAGATGTTTGGAAAAGTTATATTAATTCTGAATATGAAAAACATGATAAAGTAATTAATTTATATGAAAGATTACTTAAGAAAACAAAACATATTAAAGTTTGGTTAAGTTATATTAAATATGAAATAGAAATGGAACAATATGATAAAATGAGAAATTTATGTAAAAGAGCTATTGATTATTTTAAAAAGGAAAATTATAAAAAAGAAAGAAAAGAAATAATTGAATTTTGGATTAATTGTGAAAATGATGAAATTGAAAAAGAAAAAATTAAAAAGATGTTACCAACAATTAAAAAAGTACCAATTAAAAATGAAGAAGGTATAATAGAAGAAATAGATGAATTAGTATTTCCAGATGATGAAAAAGAAAATAAAGGATTAAAAATATTAGGAAATGCACTTAAATGGAATGAAAATACTCAATAAAAAATATAAAAAATAAAAAATAAAAAAATAAAAAATAAAATAATATTTTAATTACACATATATTAAAACTTATATATTATTTTAAAAGAATTATTGAGGATTTATAGAAAAATAATGATTTAAATTTTGTAATTCCCTATTATAATCTAGTAAACTTGTTCTGATTGAATCACTTTTCAATTTAAGTAATTCATTAATTAAAATTAACTCATTATATATACCATTATTTTTATTAATCATATATTCATATAATTTTTTTTGTATAACATTTAATAAGTTATTTGCTTCAGAAACATTAAATGATATTTTATTTAATAACAAATAATAAATATTATTATAATTATTATTATTTACATAATTTTTATTATTATTATAAACAAAGTTATTTGGAAATATATCCAAATCATTATCACAAGGGTTTGAAGAAAGATAATTCTCCCTTATACCAAAATCCCTTATCAAATTAATATTTATATTTGAAATATTATTTATATTTTCTTTACCTTGGAATTTGAAAAAATCGTTATTAAATAAATTATTATTATTTCCTAAATATGTTTGTTGATATTTATTTTCTGGTTTTAATGGCTCATAAATTTTTGAATTATTTAAAATTGAATTAAAAATATTCACTCCATTAATATTATTATCTTTAATTAAATTTTTTAATAACGAACATAATGAACTATTATTTGTTTTTTTTTTATTTGCCTCTTTTAAAATTAAATTATATAATCCATTAATAATTTCTAATTTTTGTTTTATTGTTAATTTTGCAGCTTCATCTTCTTCTTTTAATAAATTTGAAAACATAAATAAACCATTTTGTTCAATTAATAAAGAAGATAAACAATTTGAACAAATTCTTTTTGGAACTTTTAATCTTTCACCAAATGGAATTTTTTGTAATATATCTTTTATTTTATCTAAATTTTTCTTTTGTTCATATATTTTTTTTGATATTTTTTCATCAATTATTCCTTTTTTTATTTCTTCTTCAAATTCAAAATAAAAATTATCTAAAAATTGTTTTACTTCTTCAACTGATTTAAATTTTAATATTTCAATATATTTCGGACATTTAAATTTATTACAGACTAAGCATGGTTTATTTGAAAATTTTTTTAATTTATAAATTTTAATCAAATGAATAAGAATTGCACTTCTAATTACTAATTTATTTATAATTTCATTTCTTTTAATATTTGGAAAATCAATTTCAACATTTTGGTTTTTATTCTTTTTATTTTTTTCAATACTTTTTATTCTTTTATGAAAGTTTTTGCTAAATCTAAACCTTTTTTTGTTCAATAAATTATATTCTTTTGAATTGTTTATATTCATTTGATTTAAACATTCTTTACATTTACATACATTTCTACATTTAAAACATTTCCATTTATGATTTAATTGTTCTTTTAAAAATGTTGAATAAGAACCAATTCCATATTTTTCTTCATAACAAAAGAGGCAAAAAGGTAATTGACATTCTTTTTTTGAACAATTAATTATCAAATTTTTTCCTCTCATTAATTTACATCCATGACATTGAATTTTTCTTGTATCCATTTATTATAAAATAAAATCTTATTGAAATAATATATTAAATTATATTTTTTATAGGAAATATTTTTAGAAAGATAATAAATAAAATAAAATATGATGAATAAATATTTTAAAAATTAAAACATTCTGATTTTTATTATGAAAATCAAAAAAATAATATTTGAATTACAAATAATTAATTGATAATGTATTTTCAATTTATTTTGTTAATTTTTGAGTTATTCCTTTAATTGAAATTGAAATTTATATATAAATATAGAATTTTTAATATTTTAATTTTTTATAATTTAATATTAGAATTTTAATAAGCTCAAATTAATTAATAATTATTGTTTAAAAAATTAATCTTATTATGACATTTTATTTTATTTATAATATATTTATTAAAAAAATAATTTATTAAATTCATTTGCTAGTTCTTTATAATTACCTTTTAATAGAATTTCCATAATATTATCATAAGTATCTTGCTTTGAAATTTGTTTTGAATTAAATAAATGAACAATTTCTATCATATCAGAATATTCTCTTTTATTCATATTATTTCTACATTTTATAAAAAAATCATTATGAATTTCTTTTTTAATTTGAAATATATTATGTGATAAATTGGAAAATGAATTTGAAGTACTTAAATTTTTTTTATTTCTATTAGAATAATTTTTATTTATTATTATATCAATAGTATTATTTAACTTATTATTTTTATTATTTAAATTTAAGATTCCATTTTGTCTTTTTATTAAGTTATTTTGTTTTAAATTTTTGATAATATCTATATTTTTATTACAATCATTTTTTCTATTTATTAATGTAGAATAATTTTTTTTAATTGATGGTTCAATATTTAATTTTGATGAAGAATTATTATTTGCTTCAATTGTTGAAATTATTGATTGTTTAACTTGTTTTAAATTATTATTTTCTTTAACCAGTGAATTTAATTTTGATTCTAATTCTTCATTTTGTTTTGATAATAATGATATCTTATTTTTATATAAATCTTTTTTTTTAATAAAAGATGAACATAGTTCTTCTAATTCTTTTATTTTTAAATTCTTATTATTTAATTCTTCATTTAATCTATTAATTTCAGAAGTTAAATTATTTGTTTGGCTTTCAAATGTTTTAATAATTATTTGAATTCCTTCATTAAATTGATTATCTTGTAATAAAGTTTCATTTATATTAGTATATATTTGAGTTGTCATTTTTAAATTTTTTAAATTTATTATTTTATTTTAAATAAATTAAAAAAATGTAATTAATTTAATTATATATTCTGATAATTGAAATTAATTAAATTATAATATATAATTCTCCAATTTTATTTTCCTAAACAATTATTTCTTCATTTTATAACAATTTTTATAAATATCTAATATTCAAATAAATAATAATATTTTGTAATATTATAAAATTGAATAAAATCCAAAAAATATTTTTAATAATAGTAAAATAAATGTCATTTGATAAAAAACAAAAAGATTTAATAAAAGAAAGTTTTAAAGTAACGAATTTCAAAGAAATAAATAAAGTAAGTAAATGTACATATGTAAATGATAATAAAGAAACAACAATATTTTATTTATGTCCATGCAGTACAGATTTTTCTCCAATTTGTAAAGCTTGTGCAGAAAAGTGTCATGCAAGTCATAAACCAACATTAACAATAACAGGAAATTATGATTGTTCATGTGGAAAATTTAATCATTATGTAACAAGTTATAATTTTGCAAAATTAAAAAGAGAATGTTTTTATTCAAAATTTTTTGAAGTAACTCCAAATAGAGGATTTTATATTAATCCTAAAACAAAAGAACAATATTGTGCTGTTTGTTATGATAATGATACTTGTTTAAATGAAGAAAATAAAAAAGAATTTATTTATAAAAATATTTCTGATGCATCAACTGTTCTTAATTGTGATTGTGAGAGTCATAATCATGATTTAAATGTTATTTCTTTAAATTTAGAAATTTCAAAACATTTAGATTTACCATATTATATGAGAAATTTTAATGTAAATATTCTTTTTAAAATACAAACTTCAAAAAATTTATATATTGAACAATTAATTAATCAAATTGAAACTTATAATAGAAATAAATCTTCTTCTACTAATTATGATATTTTTACTGGATATACAAATAATTCTATTTTTCAATTATTTGCTTTTTTTAATAGGCATTGGAAAAATAAATATGTTTTCTTAAATCCTTTTTTAGAACAATTTACTATAGAAGAATTAATTGATTTTATGAGAATTTCTCCTGATCTTTATTTAACTAGTGAAGTAACTGCTAAATTATATTATAGTGGAAAATTTTATTTTGCTGAAATTCTATTTAATTATTTTATTAAAAGTCATATTGCAAAACATAATAATTTATTTAGTTTAAAAACGGTTTTAAATTTTGGAATTGGATATAGACTTCATTTTATGAAAAATGCAAAAAACTTTTTTAAATTTAATTATGATGAAGATTTAAATGTTGAAAAAGGAGAAAAAATAATTCAAAATATTGATACATTAGCAAATGAATTTATGAATTTATTTAATGAATTTCAAACAAAAGCAGAAAAATTTAGTTGGGAAGTTTTTCAATCACCTTTTAATAGTATTACTTTAATTTTCAAATATTTTATTAAATATAATTTATTAAGTGATAGTTTAAGATCAAAATATTTTAGTTTAATAATTGATGTATTACATATATTTATAAAACAAAAGGAAAAAAGTGGATTAGAAGATGCAGCACTTCATTTAATTAAATCAATTTTATATACTGCTATTTATAAAAATGATGATATTATATTATCAAAAATTGATGGTATAAAACCAAAAGATAAATTATTTTTTAGGAAAAGTGAAAATAATCAAAAATTAATAAAAATACTTTTAATTATTTTACCACATTTTAAAAGAGAAGATAATTATGCTAAAACATGTGTATATGATTTTTGTGTTAAAAAAGCTTTTGAATTATTATTAATTACAAAAGATACTTATGCATATACTTTAGAAATTATTTCAGATTCTGATAAAGAATTACTTGATTATTATAAAAAATATCCAGAAAATCCTCAAATGAATTATTTAAATGAAGAAATGAAAAATCCAATTTTTAAACAATATTATAATAAAATATCAGTTGTAACTGGAGAATTAGGAAATAATAATAGATTATATTTTGATTATGTAATATCATTAAGAGTATATTGTAGAATAGTTTCAGATATATTTAATGATTTTAGAGAATTTTATTATAGTCTTAAAGAAAAAGAAAAATTAGAAATATCAAATACTTTTCCTGATAAAAATCAAGAAGGTTATTTAAATTTAGAAGAGAAAGAAAAAATAGAAAAAGAAATTCATATGAATTATTTAAATAGTTTAAAAAAAGTAATAAAAATAACAGATTTCTTAGAAAATATAGAAGAATTTATTCATATTTATGCAAAAGGAATGGAATATACTGAAACAGATTATGATATGGAAAGTCAACAAATTGATATGGCTCCAATTCTTAGTTTTATTTTAGATTTATTTTATGATTTGTTAGTAAATGATCCTTCAATGTTATCAATTTTAACAAATACTAAACCTGAAATTTTTATCCCTTGTTTTATTCATAAAAATCCTTTTGAAATTGCTAAAATTGATAGAGAAAATAATAGTAGAAGAGAACAAATTATTAAATTATTAAAAGTTGTTGCACATATGCAAACTTCAGGTTTAGGTATTCCTTATGATAGTTTTTATTTTTATTTAAATTGTATTAGACAGTTAATTTTTTTAAAAGGAAATGATAAAAATTTAGATTATTTATCTAGTGTTCTTTATTTATTAGCAATTGTAATTAAAAGAACTTGTAAAAAAGATCTTCAAATTATATCTGTACTTGAATTATTAAATAAAGTTTTTGAAAATATTAAAACACAAGAAGAATATAAACATGTATTAACATTTTTTGATAATGAAAAGAGTACAAGAGATGTAGAAAAATTTTATGAAAATTACTTTTTTTTTATGAGTCAAATGATAATTAATGATTTATCTTTATTAGATTTTGCATCATGTGAAATTATACCAATTGATACTTTAGAAACTTTTATATTAAAAATATTAAACAAAGAAGATTATTTTAAAAATTATTTATTAAATTATCATGCAATTCATTATTATCTTCTTAAAAAATTATCATTTAATATTGAACATAGAAGAATTGATGATATACTTGCAAATTTAATAAATAAAGAATATAATCCAAATAATGATATATCATTTATTAAACTTACTTCTGAAATAAAATATCAATATGAATTTATTGAATATTTTAGTAATGAACAAGATAAAAGATATCATGAATTAATTAATGTTTTAAAAATAATTAGAACTATAATGAGAGAATATTATTGTGAAGAACATGTTTGTGGATTTAATTTAGATTTTTATGAAAATATATTATTAAGACCATTATATAAAATATTACATTTAATATTATTATTTAATAAAATACATGATTCAGAATCAATATTAATTTTTGAAGAATGCTTAAAATCATTTTATAAAATATCACTTAAATTTTTCTTTACTGATGAAAGTCAAAAAAATGATAAATTTAAAGAACATACATCAATAGGAGAAATAATAATTAAATCATATATTGAAAATAATGAATTAATACAATCAATGACAAAATTTGTAGAAAATGAATCATATGGAAGTGATTTTAAAAAATTATATAATTCATTTGTTCTTACATTTATTCCTGAAATTATTTATCCTTTAGAATCTGAAAAAGATATATTTGAAAATGATAATATAAATCCAATGTTTAAAATTTATTTATCAAAAAAAAGAAAACTAGAAGATAATGATTTATCATTAATAGATGGATTTAAAACAATTATAAGAGAAACTGGAATAGACTTTAGAGTTCATATTGTTAAATATTTTATTGAAAAAATTTTTGATCCTTTAAATGAAAATTATGTTAAACCATCATATATAATTACATTAAATCCAGATAATAATAATGATGTTAAAATAAATTTAAGTAATGAAAAAATATTTAAGGATTCTGTTTATAATCCTTATTATGAATTTTATTTTAAATCTGATTCAATTGAAGACTTAATTCCAAAATATGAAAATTCTTATTGTTTATTAATGTTAAATAATTTATTTTTTAGAGATTCAAATAATTTTCAAAATACTTTAGATTTAATTTTTGGTGATGAAGAATCAATTATAAATGAAAAACAAAAAGAAGAAATTAAATCAAAAAAACAAAAATTAAGAAATAAAAGTCTTTTTTTATCATATATTATAAAGAATTTAGTTTTTACTTCAGTATTAATAGAAATAGAAAAATATTATGATATGGAAAGATTAGATTCTCATGGTGAAAGAATAATTTATGAAGATCCAATTTTTAATATTGGAAAATTTTCTTTGAAATTTATTCAAAATTTATGTGAAGGACACAATCAAAAAGAACAAGATTATTTTTTTAATTCATATTTTTATGATAAAAACTCAATTAAAAATCCATCAGATATTTTTGAAAGAAATTCACCTCATGAATCACTTAAAATATCTTTTAATTCTAAAATGAAAAATTTACAAAGTCCTGCAACTCCAATAAAAAATCTTATTTATTCTATGAATATTACTTATAATATACCTAAACCTATTATTTCTCAAGATAATGTAAATAAAAAAAAACCACAATATGTATTAGATAATATGATAATTAGAAATTCAAAATTATCAATAGATGATAGAAAACAAAATCTTGTTGTAAGAATGACAAAAGAAAGAATGGAAAAACAAAGAATTCAAGATTTTGAAAAAGTATTAGAAACTTCATTTTTCAATTTTCTATTTATTAATTTGAGAATTATAATGAATAATATTTTCCCAATGAATGAAATACAAAGAGATTTTTTAACAAAAAGGAAAAATAAATCAAATTCAAATTTAAATAAATTATATGAAGGATTTGTTGATTTAATAATAGAAATGTTACAAGGATGTGATAAAACAAACTTTAAATTTATTTATCAATCATTTAATTCATATCATTTACATGAAGTATTTTATTCAATATTATCAGCAATAAAAATAGGTAATTCAAAAAAAAAAAAAAGTGATTCTCGTCAATTATATCAATCAATGGTAAATGCATATGAAGTAAGTCAATTATTATTTAAAGGAGCACCAACTTTAGATTCATTATTTAAAGATCCAATGCAAATTAATTTTGAATTAGAAGAAGATATTGATTATATGTTTAATGAAAATTCTTATCAAATGAAAATTTCTCAATTTAAATTATTAAATAATTATATTAGACAAGGTGGAATTAGTGAAAATCAACAAAATTTAATTTCTTTTATTTATAATTATGAAAAATTAACTGAATTAATTACTAAATATACTCTTGCTTTATATTTAAAACATATTAAAGGAATTGAAATTGATTCAAAAGATGAAAATTTTATAACTGAATTTAAATCAATTCAATTAGATGAAAATGCAAAAAATGAATTAATAGAAAAATTTAAATATGATTCTGATTTTGGAGAAGATGAATATTTTAAACTAATTTCAGAAATGTATTTATTTATGTTTATGATGGCAGAAGATTATAAATCAAGAGAAGCAAAAAAAATGATAAATGAAGGAAATAAACAATTACAAACTTCATTAAATTTAACAAGAAATACTTCTCGTGTGACTGGAACACAAGCAAGAAATTTACAATTATTAAGAAATTTAAATAATAGAATAATGACATGTAAATTTTTTAATGAAATAATGAAAAAAGTAGAATTTAAAATAGATTCAAAAGTAAAAACTTTATTTTTTGTAATTGACCCTGCATATTATAAAATATCAGATAATTCACTTTTCCAATTTTATAATACTGTTGATAGAACAAGTAGTTCTACAAAATTAGGAAATTTAATTGATTATTTAAAAATATTTATGTATGAAGTTGATTTTGGTGAATCAACAGGTTCTTCTAAATCAATTGATTATAGAGCTGCAATTTATTATAATTTCTTTGTCTCATTAGCTGTTAATATTATGTTATTATTATTTATTGTTGGTCAAGGACAAATGAATATTATTTTATCTTTTATTACTTATACTTTATCAATTGGACAATTAGTTGTAAATTCAGGTTTATTAATTTTATTCTTTAATTTAAAATATAATTTCTATATTAAAGTTGCTAAAGATACTTATAAACTTAAAGGAGTAGAAGGAATTGAAAAAATAATAAATATGATACATATTTATGTTTTAGATTCATTTTTATTTAATGAAGAAATATATTTATTAAATTTCTTGATATTAATGAGTATACTTGGAATAATAACACATTATAATTTATTCTATTTTGTTTTACAATTATTAGTTGTTATCAATTTTGTTGATACAATAAAAGAAATTGTAATAGCTTTTCAAATTAGATTTAGTCAATTATTTTGTATGATAGGTTTCCTTGCAATTTTAATATTCTTCTTTTCAAATATAGGATTCTTTTTTTATATAGATGAATTTGATGCACAAATAAATGGTAAAACTGAAAATTATTGTCAAACATTAGTAGAATGTGCAATAACATATTTTAATCATGGAGTAAGAGCAGGAGGTGGAATTGGAGATATTTTACCAGAAAAAGATTTTACTGATATGAATAGTTATACTATAAGATGGACTACAGATTTAATATTTTATATTACTGTTATTTTACTTCTTTTAAATATGATTAATGGTGTTATTGTTTCTACTTTTTCACAAATTAGAGAAACTTCTGGTCAAAAAGAAGAAGATATTGAAGAAAGATGTTTTATTTGTAATAAAGAAAAAAAAGATTTTGAAAAGAAAAAAATTGATTTTTCAAATCATTGTGAAACTGAACATAATTTATATGATTATATCATGTTTTTTGTTATGTTAAAAAGAATTGAAGAAAAAGATTTAGATTCTGATCAAACTTACATTAATGAAAAATTAGATGAGAAAGATATTGCATTCTTTCCTGTTGGTTATGCTAAAGGATTTGAAGATGAAGAAGAAGAAGAAGAAAAAGAAGATGAAGATGATAAAGATGATGAAGATGAACTTTAAATATTTATTCATCATTTATTCATATTTATTTTTATTTTATTTTAAATTTATTTAAAAAATTTTTTCTTATTCATTATATCTCATAATATTATTTTAATAAAATTATTGTGAAATAAATTGATTAAATTTATTAAATAAATAAAAAAAAAATGATACATAAAACATATACATTCCAAATAAATGTACCTTATAAAGAAGATAATAATCAATTAAATAAAAAACAAAATGATGATGATGAATTATTTTGTAATCCTTTTAATGTTCAAAGTAGTGCTTTCTTCAATCGCCATCATTTATCTTCTAAATCTTCTGATTTCGAAAAATATACTGATACTAAAGGAGAAATCAATTTTGATTTTTTTCATATTCGATTAAAATCTACTTTATCAAAAGATTCTGCTGTTATGAAAACAAATAATCAAAGAGAAAAAAAATTAAATAAAAGTTTTGAATTTCCTGTTAATAGGAAAAATATTTATAAAAAATTAAAAGTTAATAATATTTTACCAAATGAACAAACAATGAATTTTTTTCAAAATAGAGCAAATTCAGCAATACAACCTTTTAGTAATTATGTTTTAAAAAGTGAATTTAAAAAATTTAATGAAAAGGAAAATAATAATCAAATAAATAATAATAATATGTTATTGAATTATTATGGAAATAATGGATTAATTTTAAAAAATAGAAATCAAAGAGAAAATTATATCCTTGATATTGTAGATGATTATAATGATGATGCAAATGAAAATAATAATGAAAATAAATTTGATATTGATAATATACAAACATATGAAAAATTAAGTGAATTTGAAGATACAGATAATAATAATAATGATGAATTATATATTCAAAATAATCAAAGTGATTTTACTTTAAATTATCTTAATAAAATTCCTCCAAATTTAAATTATCAAAATATGCAACCACCATTATTTATTTATAATAATAAAAATAATAATTTAAATTCAAATTTAAATAATATAAATAATAATAATAATAGAAATTTTAATAATAATCTTCAAAATGAAATTAATAATAATAATAATAATACTGTTAATAATAATAAAGAATTTTTCTCTGAAGCAATTACATTAATAAGAGATCAAACAGGATGTCGTTTCTTACAAAAAAAAATAGATGAAGATCCATCAATTTCAGATAAATTATTTACAATTTTAAATAATGAATTAATGACAATGTGTACAGATTTATTTGGAAATTATGTAGTTCAAAAATTATTAGATAACATTAATATTAGTAATTTAGAAAATTTTACAGATTTAATATCAAATCAATTTATTTTAATAGCAACATCAACATATGGAACAAGAGTAGTTCAAAAATTATTAGATGTATTATATATAAACAATAATCATTCTATTGATAAAAAGAAATTATTTGATAAATTAAATGTATTAATAATTACTAATATTGTAAAATTATCAAGTGATACTAACAGTTGTCACATTATAATAAAATATGTAAATGTTATTAAATATCCTAATAATGATGATATGTATAAAGGAGTTTATGAAAATTTTATTCCTCTTTGTAAAGATAAACATGGTTGTTGTGTTATTCAAAAATGTTTAGAAGCAGGAAATGATGAACAAAATGAAAAATTACTTTCTTTATCAAGTGAATATTGTGACGAATTAATAAGTGATCAATTTGGAAATTATGTTATTCAATTTGTTGTAGGATTAAATAATGAAAATATGAATAAAACAATTGTAAATGTTATTTTAAAAAGTCTTGTAAAATTATGTAGAGAAAAATATGCTAGTAATGTTATTGAAAAGTTTTTAAATATACAAAGTCCTGAAAGTAAAAAAATTTTAGATGTTATAGTAAATGATGAAAATATTATTCATCAATTAATAATTGATCAATTTGGTAATTATATTATACAAAGAATTTTAAGTATTGTTCCTTCAAATATAAGATTAAATGTTTTAAAATATATAGTATCATGGTATGAAGAAATTAAAAATTTATCTTTTGGACAAAGATTGATTGCAAAATTAAATGAAAGGTATAATGAATTTACTACTATGGTAAATAATTCTTATGGATATAATTCTGGATTTAATTCTAATATAAATAATAATCAATTAAATAATAATAATAATAATATTGGTAATATTAATTTTATTCAAATGAATAATTATATGTTTGCACCTAATGTACATTCTAATGGTAATCAATTTTTTCAAAATCAAATGTATAATAATTATTATTATAATAATCATAGAAATAATTTAAATAGAAGAAATATTAATAATCAAAATAATCAATTTATTAATAATGTAAATTTCTTAAATCAATTACAGTATCAAAATCTCATGTTTAATTATATGAATAATATAAAAAAAAATAATAATAACTATAATCAAGGAAAAAAATAAATATAAAAATTCGTATTATTTATTAAGGTGATTTTTATGTTTAAATAAAATATAAAAAATATTTGTAAATTCAAAAATATCTTTAATTTAAATATTTTTATAAATTATTATATCTATAAAAAACAAATAAATTTATTTAAAAAATTATAATCTGAAAAAAGTTTATAAATTTTTAAATATAGATATATATTTATCTGTAATATTTAATTGCAAAATTATAAACAGTTGTAAAAGAAATAATTTTAATATACTTTTAAGTAAATAAAACCTAAAGAAAAATAAATAGGATTTATTTTTTCAAAAATGATTGACAATCTTATATCAATATTTTTATAAAATATTATATTTGAATTAAAATTCTTAAATCTTTTTTATCTAAATAATATTTAAATATTATTATATAAAATATTCATAAAAAATTTTTTTATATTATATTGATAAAATATATTATTAACATTTTTTTATTTTCATTAATTTTAATATTCCTTTAAAATAAGATAATATTTTAATTAAATTTAAAAAACAGTAGAATTCATAGAAACAGACATCATTGGTGATTTCCCACTTAAATTTTTATACATTTCCCTTACATCATAATTATCAGCATAAGTATGATCTTCTGTAATTTCATGTAAATATTTCTCAAATTCAGGTGCAGTTAATACTTTACTTTCTTCCATAGTTTCTAATTGATTTCTTTTATATAATCTTTTCTTACCAGGAATCTTTGATTCAAAATGTCTTTCAAAATCACATAAATTTTTCCCTCTAACAATTAAACTAGACATATTAGTCATTTCATTTAATGTATTTGTACCAAAAGGAATTAATGGTATATAAGGATTATTTTCAAAATTTTTTAAATATTTTTTATTCATCATTGGTTTTCTACATTTTAAAGCTGGATTTGGTGATTTTTCAAAAAATCTTCCCCAAAAAGGATTTTCATTAGTTCTTATATTAATATAACAATCTCTAATTCCTTTAAAATTTTTAGGTCTTCTTAAATTATAATACCAAGAATTATCTCCTAATTTAAGATCATTTGGTATTTTTTCTCTTATTGTATTTAATATTGCATATTTAAATTGAAATGAATCTATATTTGTCATTAATAATTGATCCCTTTCTTTATTTGTTTTTTTCATTAAATGATTTTCCATTGTTTTTGATCTTTTATCTCTTAAGTCATATAAGTTTAAATTTTTTTGTTGTGTGATTAATTGATTTTTCATTAATTCAGGTAATTGATTTAAAATATCTTCATTTATTTTATTTCTATTTCTTTCAGTTTGATTTCTCATATCTAAATATAAATTATGTAACATTTTCCCATCTACAATGTCATATTCAGTTCCTTTTTTTTTTAACATTGTTGCTGATGATTCATATGTTCTATGACTTTGGTTTCCTAATTTTTTTGGATTATTTGCTTTTTTTAATAAACTCCTTCTTATATAATGTGGATCACCTACATATGTATAAGGAACTATTTCATTATTTGTATTTAATCTTGGACCTTTTGGCTTCCTACCTACATAAATATGGGAATCTATATTTAAATAGTTTTCTTCATCATCAAAAAAACTATCAATATCTTTTAATATTTCTGTTTTGTTATTATGATTTTTTAATGAACTCACAATTAATGTTTTCTTTGGGGTAAAATTTTGAAAAAAAGATTGAACATAGGACTGGGTATTGGTCATTTTTTCAATTTTTTTTAATTAAGTTGGTTATAGATTATTATTTTTTTTTATTTTTTTATAAATAAAAATTAACTTCACATTCAAAAACCAATATAATAAAAATTAAAATAAATAAATTTATTTATCTTTCCATCATATATAAAATCTTTTATAAAAAAAATAAAATCACAGAAAATTATAATTATCCCTGATATAAAATATAAAAAATTAAAAAAATTAGGTGTGGTGATTAAGACATGATAAATTGTTTACTGTTATTAATGATGGTTTAGCATATGGGAAATATTTTGAAAGATATTCTACTCAATTTAAAGAACCAATTATTTAAAATCTGGAATGAAACAAAAGTTGTTGGAATTAATGATTTATGTCTTATGTGTTTTAAATTTATGAAAAAATGAGGTTTTCATACTACTATTTTACAACAAGTGATAATAAAATTAATAATATTAAAGAAATTGCAGTTAATTTTATTAGTATATTATTAAAAAAAGATATATTTTTCCAATTTGTCAAAACTTTTATTTTAAGGAATTAATTACTAAAGCTTTTGAAAAGTTAGAACTTGGGAAAATATATTTTAGAAATATGCTTAATATTAAGGCTTTTGCAGAAAAAAAACATTAATATAAATGTCATATTTATAAAAATATAATATCATATTTATAAAATATAATATCATATTTATAAAATATAATATCATATTTTTATTATTTAACGATAAATTAAATAAATAAAAAAAAGTTCAATTTTTTTAAATAAAAGAAAATAAAAACTTAATAAAAGTTTTAAAATCACCTAAAAACCAAGAAAAAAAAAATAAAAATTAAAATAACCAAACTTCCAAACTTTTATTCAGTTGTTGTTTTCTTTTTAGTTCTATTTCTCCTTCTAGTATTAGTTTTAATCTCAGCAATAACTTCTCTAGTGAAATGTTGTTTAGGATCAGTAACAGGTTTAATAAAAGAAACAGCTAAAGTTTCCAATTGTTTTTGACTATCAGGATCAATATAATCAGCTTCATTAATTCTAATTTCATCAAATCCAGCTAATTTAGCAACAGCTTCAATTTGTTTAGCATCATATTCTTGCATAACTTCAATAGGTTGAAATAAAGTAATTTCAACACGAGCTTCAGGTTTCATTGCATAAAATAATCCTAACATAATAGTATTTGTCAATTTTGTAACATGACAATTTCTTATTGTTGCAGCTGTGAATGAATTTTTTTCTATATGCTTTATTGCATCTAAATGGTCTGGACTACAATAAAATACTCCTGGATCTTTATATACATCATCATCAAATTGATCAACTATTAATTCTAAATTTTCTTTGAAAGACATTTTTTTCTTTTAATCTTTTTATATAATAATTTTTTTTTTCTTTTTAAAATATTTATATTAAAAAATTAATATTTCATTTATAAAAATTATTATTATTATATATTTTTTTTTTTAATAAAATATTGATTTAAAAACCATAATAAATATAATATTTATAAAAAAAAAATATTTCTTAATCATACATCAAAAATTATTATAAAATTGAATTAAAAGAATCTAAACATTGCCAAGCAGTTAATCCTTCATTATTTTTTAAATTTTCATTCGCTCCATTTCTAAGTAAAATATCAGCTATAGCAAAATATTGATAAGATAAAGCATAATGTAAAGGAGAATTTAATTTATAATTTTGAGTATTTGGATTTGCACCTAAATGAAGTAAGTAATTAACTATTTTTTTATATCCACATTGTACAGCAATATTTAAAAAAGTATTTCCATCATTATCAGTTATTTCTAGACTTGCTTTATATTTTTCAAAAGTTTTTTTAAATCCATGAATATTATTATCTTTAATATATAAAAATAATGCTTCTTTGTAATTTGCACAATTTTTTAATAAGTCATCTTTTATTTTTCTTGTTTTATATATTGTATAATTTTTATCTTCTTTTCTTAAAGGAATATCAATTATATATTCTCTTTGTTCTGTGTAATTTATTGGTGATATGTATAATGCTGCATGTTTTTTTTTTAGTATTATGTTTTCTTTTATTTTTTCATTTATTTTTTTTGAATTTATTTGCTTATTTAAAAATGAATTTCTTCTTCTTACATAAAAATTATGAGTTAAAATATATGTTTTTTCTTCATCATCAATTTTTTTATTTGAGAGAAAAGATAAATTTTTAGAACTTGTTCTTTTAATTGACATTTTTATTGAATTTCTATATCTTGATTTAGATGGAACTTTTAAGTGATTAAATGATACTTTTCTTTCTACACCTAAATTATTATTTGTTTTTGTATTTTTTTTTCTTGATTTTTTTTTTTCCAATAATGGTTCAAATACTGAATGAAAATTAATATCTTTTTCAAAATAAATTGGATTATCCCTTACTAATAAATAATTAAAAAATTTAAATGATTTCAATGTTAATATAATTGAAGGTCTATGACGAAAAAAATATTTTCCTTTAATTGTTGCTCTTCTTAATCTTTTTTTTACTAATCCAAAATGTTTAATTATATTTTCATTATCATCTATTTTTTCATCTATAATATCATTTTCTAGATATTTTCTTTTTAATATATAATCAAACAACATAATTTTAAAATATTTTTCTAAAAATAAATCAATTTCATATCTTACAAATTTATTTTCAATATGAATATTATCAATTTTTAAAAAATGTTTTGTTAATATTGATTCAAATTTTTGAGTATCATCCAAAGGCATATCTAAAATATATTTATCAATATCTTTATCATATTTAAGTGATTTGTCAATTGTATTAAAAAAATAATTACTATTATAATATAGATGAGTTAAATAATTATCTTCTAAATAAGAAACAATTTTAATAATTAAATCATTTTTATAAGTTTTTTTCTTAAACTTAATTTCTTCAAAACTTTTAGTAGTATTTTCAAGATAATTCATTAATTTTTTTTCAGTTAAATTTAAATATTCTCTATTTATTTTTGATTTAAATTCTCTCATAGATACACGAATTGTATTCATTCTTAAATTAATAAAATTAATTGCTTTTGAAGAAGAAGATTTATTTGTTGGAGTTCTATTTTTTTTTCTTTTATTATTATCTGAACTATAAGAATTAGAAATATCTCTTTCAAAATCATATGAAGTTCTAAAATGAAATTTATTAATATGAAAACCATCTATTACTTTCTTAAAATAATCATGCCCTTGTTTTTCAGGTGTTTTGGTCCTTCTTTTATTTTTAATTTCTATTTTTTTATCTATTATTTCTTTCATTTGAATTAAATTTATATTTTTAATATTATCCATTAGCATTGAATTTCTTTTTTTTACATGACCTTTATTTAATGTAAATTCTGGTATTTTTGATAATTGTCTTTTATATATTTTTTTTGAAATTATTTTATTATATGAATTTTTATCATTAATTAATTCTTTTCTTATATTTTTTAAAAAAAAATTATCTTTTTTATTTTTATTTTTAGTTTTGCTTTTATTTTTAAGTAATCTTCCTTTTAATAAATTTATTTCTTCTGCTGATTGTTCATCAGTTAAATTAAAAGTACTATTTCTTTCAATAAATCTTTTTTTTTTCTTTAATGGATTTAAAATATCATTTCTTTTATTTCTATTCCAAAATTTTAATTTTTCTAAAAATAAACTTCCTTTTTGATTTTTATTCTCATTATTATTGTCATCATTATCAATTTCATTATCATTAATTTTATTACTGAGTTCATTTTCTGAATTATATTTTAATTGAGAATATTCATTATCATCATTATCATAAATATGTCTTCTAAAACTATGTTTTAATTTTTTATTGAAAGGTATAGTTTGAAGAGACTTATTATTATTATTATTATTTATATTATTTCCTTCTAAATTTGTATTTATTGTAGTATATGTCATATTATTTACTAAATTTGTATCTGTACTTATTGCATCATTTGATGAATTAAAATAATTAACTTGTTTGTTTTTTATTTGATATATTTTTGAGTTTGGCATTATATATTGTTTTATATTTAAATTTCTTTCTTTCTCTTTTATATTGTCTTTCTTTTCAATTTTAGTATAATTTTGATGTTTTAAATGAAAACTATCTTTTTTTTTTTTATCTTTTGGTAGTAAAACAAATGAATCATCTTTATTTATTTTATCAAATTCATTATTTATATTATTATCATTATCCATATTATCTTCTAAAGAATTTAAATTACTTGAAACTCTTAAGATATATTTATTATTAAGTTTATTTACAAATTGTGATTTGAGATTGCTAATTTTATTATTTTTCTCATCATTATTAGATAATATTTGAATTTCCATTCTATTAAATGTTAAATTTTTATCTTTATTTCTATTATAAATCTGAATTAAATTTGAACTACTTTTTTCATATTCACTTCTGTGACTATTTCCTTCAAGATCTCGAGTTGATTTATTTAAAAAGTTATTATTTTTTCTTATTATAGATAAATTAGTTTTAATATTTCTTCGAGGAGATATACTATTTTGTTTTGAAAATAAACTATCATTTAAAGTTAAATTTGTTTTATTTTTAAAATTATTTTCTCTAGAAATTGATTTTGTTATTCCTTTATTTAATGAAGTAGTTAATGTACGAAATTCTCTTTTTGAAGAATAATTTTTTATTTTATTTAAATTTTGATTTTTATTTTTTTGATTAGATGATTTTAATTTATTATTTAATAGATTTGCATTTTTTTGTTTTATTTTTCCCATTTTGATATTTTTCTTTATTAAAGGTCTATAAATAGTTAATAATAAATTACAGACTTATATATTTATTTTTCATTTTTATTTAATTCTATGATGAATTATATTAAAAATAATTGTTTTTAGCAGTTTTTAAATTTTTTTTTAAATTATTTTTTTTTATTTTTAATTTAACTGTAAAAAAAATATGTTTAGTGAATATATATAATATTTTTTTATTTGAATGATAAATAACCAAATTTAATTATAAATTGTCTTTTTATTATATTAGATAATAAAAGAAATTAAATATTAAAATAATAACTTAAATTTATCTCATATAAATGATTAATTTTCTAAATATAAAAAATCTATTTAAATAATAATAAAATTTATTTGAAAAAAATCAAATAAAATTAAACAAAAAAACAAAGAAAAAAAAATGGAAGAAAATGAAGAAGTAGTAGTAACAAATAAAGCTTCAGTAAGATCATGTGGAATACTATTTTTAATAATAGCATTAGTAAATATGAAAAAAATAATATTATATAGATATTTTCATTAGCATGTTTATTATTAGCATCAATACATTTTCAACATACAAATATGAGATGGGCAAAACATGGTTACGGTTCATTAGGGGCATTAGAATTATCATGTATTATTATTGCAATTATTGTAATTATTTTTGGTTTCTTTGCATTAACATCAAATGTTAAATTAATTAGTCTTATATTTTCAATTTTATGTTTTATTGCCGCGGCATTTGTTTTAGGTGTAGCAATTTTCTGTTTTATTGCTATTCAAACTAGATATTGGAAAGATTATCTTGGATGTAATGCTGATTATAAAGGTTTTTTATCTATATGGAATAGTGTTGATACTTATTTACAATTAGTTGATGAATATTTATGTGGACCTGATTGTAAATGTAATTTTAATAGTGAGCAAATTACTTTATATACTACTAATTCTACTACTTTACCTTATTTTAATTTATGGTATTCAAATATTAATACAGATAATAATAGTAATATTTTCTTAAGAAAAAATATTGATTATTGTTGTGAAAATAATAATGATAAAGAATGTAATAAAAGTGCAAAAAATGTATTATACGAAAAAAAATTATTTCCAACATATAAACAAAGAAATGCCTATTTTAATCATACATTTAAACAAAAAGAATTTCATAAATATTACAAACATATAGAAAAACATTTTAAATGTACAGGATTTTGTGGAGTAACATATTTAAACAATAATACAAAAACAAATCAAAAAATAGTAAAATACTTATTTAGTGATTTAACAAAAGAAATACCACAACATTTTGGATGTATAGGAGCAATAATGGATTGGTTAAGAAAAACAATAGTTGCTTTTGGTGTAATTGCAGTATTATTATTTGTAATATTAATAATTTTATTTATAATTGGTTTATTATATTTATGTGAAGCTGATGAAGATACTCAAAGATTAAATATGCCAATTTCAACTAAAGGTAATGAAGAAGGATTACCTGCTATGATTATTGATAATATTGATGATAAAACTGGTGATAGTAACTATTATCATGAAAAAGAATCAAAAGATAGTGAAAAAAATGGAATTTTTGAAAAAAAAAAAAGTGATATTAATTCAGTTCAAAGAATTGGAAATGAAAAAAATAGTATTAATAATCAAGAGAAAGGTTCTCATGTTGATAATAGTGATAAAAAAGATGAAGAAGCTAAAAGTACTGGACAGGAAATTGGAAATACTTCTTATGTACCTACACAAGAACAAAAAGAAGAAACTATGTTTAATTTTGTTCCTTCAGATGCTTTATAATTTTTCATTTTTTTTAATTGAAGGTTTTATACTTATTAATTATTTTTGATTATTTATAATATTTTTTTTTTTTTTGATTTTTTTATAATTTTTAAATCATTTAAATTTTAGTAAGTTATTTTTTTTATTTTTTTTGTTGTTTGTATTAATGAAATGATTAAAATTTTTATGAATGAATTTAATTATATTTACATAATAGATATAAAATATTTTTTTTATAGAATATTTCTTATCATTTTATTAAAATTAAAACAACTTAATTTATTATATCAATATCATTAGATTTCTTTTATTTATTTAAATAATAATATAATACTGTTTTATTTTTATAAAAAATTTAAAAATAAAAAATAAAAATACAAAAAAAAATAAAAATGGGTCAAATCTCAAATTGTATATGTCAAGGTAAATAAAAAAAAATAATAAAAAAATAGGTAAAAATGGAAATTTAGGAGAAATTCCAGTAGAAAATGTTTTAAAATCAAATCAAAAAGAAATAAAAGACAATGGGAAAGAAATTCATTCAATTCTAAATCAAAAAACAGACAAGGAAAAAAAAGTAACTATTATAGATGAAAAATTATCAAATGGAAATGAAGAAATAAAAAGAAGAGAAATGAGAATTCGTAGTTTATGTGTAGATAAAGAAGCAATAAAAATAAAAAGTGGAGAAACAATTTTAAATCAATTATATCAACATAAAAAAACACAATTTGCGTTATCTCAAAAAGGAACAAAAAGTTCAATGAATTGTAGTTTAAACGAAAATGGAGTAGTTAATTTAGGAGAATATGATGAAGAAAATGAATATATTAAAAATTTACCTTTTATCGGAAGTGCACATGTTATGTCAAATGAAGAAGAAATTAATATTAGAAAAAGTTTAAGTAATCATTTTTTATTTAAAGATATTACAAATGAAGTTTTAACTCTTATTTTAAATGAATTAATTTTTTTCCCTTTTCCAAAAGGAAGAATTATTTATGAAGAAGGTGATGAAGGAAATTTTTTTTATATATTAGCATCTGGAAATGTTGAAGCAACAGTAAAAGGAAAAAAAAAAAGAAATTATTCTCCTTGGGAATGTTTTGGAGAATTAAGTTTAATATCAAAAAAAAAAAGAGAAGAGACTTTAAAATGTATTGAAAAAGTTGAAGTTTTTACAATTGATGGTGAATCATTTAGAGATATAATAAAAAGAATAAATGAAAATATATTAAAAGAAAGATTTAATTTCTTAAATACAATTGCAATTTTTAAATCTTTAGATAATGTTTCTAAATATAATGTCGCACAGAAAATACAATTAAAAGAATTTCAACAATGTGATCAAATAATTTCAAGAGGTGAAGTAGGAGATACTTTATATATTATTAAAGAAGGTTTAGTTTCTTGTAGAATTGGAATTAAAGAAATAAGGAAATTAGGTAATAATGATTATTTTGGACAAAATGCAATTTTAATTGATGTTAAAAGAGGAGTTGATGTTTTTGCTTTACAAAAAACACTTTGTTATGAATTATCTAGAAATGATTTAAAAGAAGCTTTAGGAAATAGATATGTTGATGTTATTTTATTTTGCTTTTTTAAATATAGTATTGAGAAAAATGAAATTTTAAAAACTATTTTTATTGAATCTTTAATGAATGATATTTTTAAATGTTTAAAAATAAAAATATATTCAAAACAAGAACAAATATATAATCCAAAAAGTGAAGATAAATTAAAAAATACAAATAAAAAATTAATATTAGTAATTGAAGGTTCAATTATAAAAGAAAGTAATTCTGATTTAATTGCAAGTAAAGGTGATATTATTGGAGAACAATTATTTAAAGATTTTACAAATGATTTCCCAGAAGATTTAATAGCAAATCCAGATTGTATTACATTAGAATCTCAAATAGTAAATTTAGCAAAAATATTGAAAATTGATTTAAATAAAGAAAAACCATTAAATTTATTTAATAGAATTGGCAAGTTAAAAAAATTATATTTATTTAAAAATTTATCTGAAAAAACATTAGAATTATTAGCAACTAAATTAAAAAAATTAAAATTTACTGAAAATCAAATTATTGTTGAAGAAGGGCAAACTGGAGATACTTTTTATTTAATTTCAAAAGGTAGAGTTAAAATAACAAAAGAAGGAACTTTTATAAGAGATTTAGAAAGTGGAAGTTGTTTTGGTGAAAATGTTTTATTATCAAATGAAATTGTAAAAAGAACTGCAACAGTAACTGCAATAGAAAAATGTGTTTGTTATGCTTTATCTAAAAGTGAATTTGAAATGATAATTAATGATAATAATATTAAAAATTATTTAATTAAAAAATTATCTTTACAAGATACTTCAATTAATTTAAGTGATTTACATTATATTAAATTTTTAGGAAAAGGAAAATTTGGTTCAGTTTCATTAGTACATAATAAAAAAAATATATATGCAATAAAAGCAATATCAAGAAGAAGTGTAGACAAACAAAAAATTTTAGCAAAATATTTCGTAAATGAAAGAAGAATAATGTTAAGTTTAGACCATCCATTCATAGTAAAAATGGTAAAAAGTATGAAAAATACATATTATTGTTTTTTACTAATTGAATATGTAAATGGAAAAAATTTAGACGAATATTTATCATCTCGAGTACAAAAAAAAAACATATACGAAACTCAATTTTATATAGGTAGTATGTTATTAATGTTAGAATATTTACAAAAAAAATTAATAGCACATAGAGATATAAAACCAAGTAATATAATGATTGATTCAAATGGATATTTAAAAATGATAGATTTTGGAACAGCAAAAATTTTAACAGATTATACTTCAACTGTTATTGGAACTCCTCATTACATTGCACCTGAAATTTTATTAGGAAAAGGATATTCTTTAAGTTGTGATTTTTGGTCTGTTGGAATTTGTATGTATGAAATATTTTATGGTATGTATCCCTTTGGACATTATGCGAGTGAAGTTATTGAAATTTATAAAGAAATTTTACATAAAGATTTTTTTTTCCCTTCTGAAAATATTAAATATGCTAATATTAATAATTTAATTAGTGATTTACTTACTAAGAAAGTTAATGAAAGAATTTGTAATGTTTCTATTTTAAAACAAAAAGCCTTTTTTGGTGATTTTGATTTTGATAAATTAAATGATTTTAAATTAACTCCTCCTTATATTCCAAATACTAGTGATTTAAATTCATTTTTAAATCAAGAAAATTTATATGAAGATATGGTTAGTAATGATCATATTCCTATAAAGAAAAATAATCCTAAAGAAGAATTACCCCCTGGTTATGATAAAAATTGGGCTGATGAATTTTGAAATGGTTTTAGTTTTTTTTTGCAATCAAGGTTATTATTTTATTAGTATTTTTATGTTGGTATTTTTTAGTTTTTTTTTGTCTTTTTTTAATCCAGTTTTTTTTTTGATTTAATTGTACTTTCTTTTTTATTTCAAAGGAAAAAAATTTATACTATATATTTTTGTTTTTATGTATAAATTGTTGTTTATAATAATGTTAAAATACTAATTTAAAATTTTAATCTATTTTTATCTTATAAATTTTTGTTTAAATATTTTATTAATTAATAATTAGTGAATTGTTTTTTTTTAATTAAAAAAAAATTATATTTAATGTTGTATTTTTAATTTTGTTATTTATGAAGAAATTTAAATGAGGCTAAGTAGTCTACCGGTAGGATACATGTTTCGGGAACATGTGAACCGGGTTCGATTCCCGGCTTGGCCCGCGATTTTTATTAAAAAAATGAATATTTTAAGTAATAAACATATATAAAACTTTATGCAAAAATTATATTTAAAATTAATATATGATAACATCAAAGAATATTTAAATTTTTATTTTTTAATAAATAATTGAAAATAATTAATAATAATTTATAATGTATATTGACAATATTTATGAATAAAAAAACAATAAAAATAAATATAAATATAAATATTAAATATAAAATACTATTTTTATTACATAAATATAATGACAGAATTTCAAAATATAAATAATGAAGAAGAAAAAGAAAAAGAAAACTCATTAACAAATATAAACCAAAATATAAAAAATCCATATAAACCAGATAAAAAATATAAAATAATTATAATAGGTAATACAGGAGTAGGAAAAACATCATTAATAGTAAAAGCATTAAGAAATCAATATATTGAAAATAATCAATCAACTTTAGGATTTGAATATTATAATATTTTAACTGAGATTGATTCAAAAAAAATTTTATTAAGAACTTGGGACACTTGTGGACAAGAAATTTTTAAATCAATAATATCAACATTTTATAAAAGAGCAAATTTAGCAATTTTAGTTTATGCAATTAATGACTTAGAAAGTTTTTATAATATTAATTTTTGGTTAAATGAAATTAAATCTCATGCTTCAAGTAATATAAAATTAATTTTAATTGGAAATAAAATTGATTTAAATTCAAATAGAAAAGTTACTTTTGAAGAAGGAAAAAATTTTTCTATTGAAAATAAATTTGATTTATTTTTAGAAACTTCTGCAAAAGAAGGTTTTAATGCAAAAGAATTTCTTTTTAATTCTGCAAAAATATTATATGAAGATGATTTAGAAAAAGAAAAAAAAGGAATTAAAAATGATGAAAGTGAAAATAATTTATTTTCTTTAAATTATGAACAAGAAACAAAAGAAAATGAAGGAAGAAGTTGTGATAATTGTTTTTAAATTTTTTTATATGAATAAATATTAAAAAAATTTTTTTATTATTTTTACTAGGTTTATATTGAATTGATATGAGTAAATATTATGGAAAAATATATTATAAAAGAAAAAATTAAAGATTTAAAAATAAATATTAATTGTATATGAATTGTTATATATAAATAAATATTATATTTTCAATTAATTTTTTTTTATAAAATAATAAATTATATAATTTTCGATTATTCTTATAAATTACTTTTTTTATTCAAATTCTAAAAGAAAATTATCAAATTTTTCTAAAACTTTATTTTTATTATCAATATTTTCTGGAGATAAATGTTTTTGTTTTATTTCATTTATAAAATCATTAAATTTATTATTACGAGAATAATTATTAGAATGATTATTATTTTCATTTTTTATATTATTTTTAAATAATTTTGATTTATAATATGAATCTATATTTTTCAAATTATAATTTTTTGGATTTGTTTTTAATTCAGAATAACTTATAAATCTATTAGTTAAATTTATTTTATTATGTTTTGTATTATTTCTCTTATTTGCACTATAAGGTATTCTATTATTATAATTAATAATATTTTGACTATGAGATAATTGATTTTGATTTGAAAGTTTATTAAATTCATTATTCTCTATATTTTTTTCTGATTTTATATTTTTTTTGTTAATTGTTTCTCTTATTTGTTTATTATATGAACTTGAATGAATTAATTTATTTTCTAAATTTCTTTTTATTATTTCTAATTCTGATATTATATGATTTTTTTCTAATAATTGAGTGGTATAAAAATGTTTTATTTTATCTAATTCATTATTAAATTCTTTTTTGTTTAATTCTATTTCATTCTTATAAGTATTTTTATCTATATCTTTTTCTTTATTTATAATTTCTAATTTATCTTTTAATTTTTTATTATCTTTAATTAATTTTTTATTTTCTTCTAATAATAATACCATTCTAGTCTTTGCATCTAAATAATATTTTTGATACTTTGCAATTAATTGTTCTTTATCATACATTAATTTTTGTAAAACATTATTTTCTCCTTCTAAAATATTTGCTCTTGTTTCAAATTGTTTAGATTCTTTTTTTAAATTTATGATATCATTTTGTAATTTTTCAATTAAAAAATTATTATTTGTAATTTCATTTATATTATTAGATTTTTCATTAATTTTTTGTAAAAAATTTTGTTGATTCATATTCATTTTAATATTTATTAGTAAAATAAATATAGTGAATAAAAATATAATATTTATAAAACACTTTAAAAAAATAACACAATTCAATTATATAAATAAAAAAATATATCTAAATTATTTTAAAATAAAAAGGATAATAAAAAAATAATCAAATTTTTCCTTACTTTAAACTAGGAGAAAGACTAATAACACCTCTACTCTTCCCAAGTAAATAATGAATATCTTCATCATTTAATGATAATTGTTTAAAAATAGAAGCAAGAATAAATTTTGCATTTTGATTTACATTATTTAATCCTAATAAAGAATCAACAGAATTTTTTAATTGATTAGTAATAATAAAAGGTTTTTTTTTAATATTTTTCCCATTTGAAATATTATCATTTTTAACTAAATTATCTAAAATTTCTTCTAAACCACAATCATCAATAAATTGAGAACCATTTAAATCATCTTCAATAAAAGAAATACCAAAAAAATTATCTCCTTGTTTCATACTTTTTAAAGTAGTATGTAATTTTTTATTTTCTCTTGTTAATTTATCAATAGTTTCAATTAATTTATCTTGATTAAAATCACCAGTTTTTTTTTTATTAAATAATTTAGCAAAATTTAAATTTAATTTATTATAATCACTTTCTTTTTTTGCTAATTGTTCAATTAATTCAGCTTGATAATCTTTTAATTCTTCAATTTGTTGTTGTAAATCAGATGAATTATTCATTTGATAAAAATTACCAAAATCTTCAAAATCTTTTTCATTTCTTATTGGACTCCAAATAAAATGTAAATAATCTTCTTTATATTGTATTTTATTTCTAAATAAAACCCATTTTAATTTTCTATATTGAACATATTTTATTAATTCATATTTTTCAGGTGTTATTATTGGATATTCATTTTTAATACTTTTTAATGATAATCTTGATGATAAAGAATTTGATGATATTTTTTTTAGTTTTTCTAATTCATTATGTGTTGTTGCTAATTGCTCATTTGCATTATCTAATTTTTGTTGATAGTCTTCTAATCTCATATTTAATCTTGATATTTTTCTTGTTAATTTATTTTTATTATTTTCTTCTTCATTTCTAATCTTTTTTTCTTCTTCGTATTTTTTTATTATTTCTGATAATTCTTTATTTTTATCTGATTCTTTTTTTATTTCTAATTCATATTTATCTAAAATTTTATCATATTCATCTAATTTATCATTTAAATTTTGTATTTCTTCATCTTTTTCTTTTATTTCTTCATTAAGTAAATGAATTTTTGAAAGTAAATCATTTTTTTTTAATATGCTTTTATTAGTTTTATTTATTATTTCATCCATTTCTCTTATTTGTTTTTGTAAATTGCATATTTTAACTTCATTTTCTTTTTCTTTTATTTTCATTGATGATTTTAATTGATTAATTTCATTTTCTAATTTATTTTCATTTTCATTATTTGATGTAATATGATTTATTAGTATTTTTTTTTTATTGTCTATATTTTTATTTATAAATGATTGAATTTTTTGATTCAATTGTTCATTTTCTTCTTTTAATTGTTTATTCTCATTTTCTAAAGTTTCTTTTATTTTAGTTAAATCTTCATCTTTATATTTTATTTGATTTTCTAAATCAATTAATTTTTTAGATGATGTTTTATTATTTTCTTCAAAATCATTTATTTTTTTATTTAAATTGCCAATTTCAATTTCTAAATTTTTTTTATTCTCTTCAATTAAGTTTTTTTCATTTAATAGTTGTTCAATTTTATTTTGGAATATATTTGAATTTTCTTTTAAATTATTTTTTTCTTGTTCAAGTTGATTTTTAATTTTATTAATTTCTATTTCTTTAAAATTATTCTCTTGAATTAAAATATCATTTTGATTTTTATATTCAGATATTTTTATATTCAAATCTTCAATTTCATTTTTAAATTTTTCTCTTTCATTTTTTATATCTTTAAATTCATTTTGTAATAAAGTATTTTCTTTTAAATATTCTTTATTTTCATTATCTAAATCTTCATTTTCTTTATCAAGTTCTTCATTTTCAGTTTTTAATTGCTCAAAGTTTTTTTCTAAATAATTCTTTTCTTCTTTTAGTTTTTCATATTCTTCCATTATTTTTTTCTTTTCTTCATTAATTTCTAAAATAGCATTTCCTAAAGTTTCTTTTTCTTTTAATAATAATTCATTTTCTTTTAGAATTTTTTCATTCTCATGAATAAATTTATCAAAATTTTCTTTTTGATTATTATTTTCTTTAAAATTATTTTCTTTTAATTCTTTATTTTGTAGAATTAAAGTATTTTTTTCTATTTGTAATTTATTTAACTCATTTCTTAATTTTTTATTTTCTTTTTCTTTTTTATCTAATTCCTTAGTTTTATTATCTAATCCAGAAGTAAGAGAAACATTATCTTTTTGAATTGCTTCAACATCATCATTTAATTTATTTATTTCCTTTTCATTTTTTCTTTTAATTTCTTCTAACGTAAAAATTCTTCCTTCTAATTCTATTATTTTTTTTGTTTTTTCTAAAATGTCACTTTGTAATCTATCTCTTTCTTCTTGAATTTCATCTAATTGAGTTCTTATGTCTGTTAAACTTTTTGATATTTCACCTATTTTATTATATTTTTTATTAATTATATTTTTACTTGAATTTGAGTAATCCTCCATATTTTTTAAAAGTACAATATTCTTTTATTTTTTCAAAATTTTTAACAAATTTCATTTTTTCATAATTCAATTTTTTATTATTTATAATTTATTTATATATTTCATGATAATTTTATTATTCAATGGTTATTCAATATCATCTTTTTTTACATTTTAATTATAATATTACTTTTTTTGATATGTCTAATTATTATATTTTTGAAAAATATTTCAAATAAAAATAATGAATTTATTTAAAATTAAATTAAAATTTCAATTTTATGATTTAATAAAAATGTATTTGCTATGAAATATATATTTAATATTATTAAATTTTAATTTATCATTTATAATAATTTATTGATTGAAAATTCAACAGTTAATTTTATTTTTATTTAAAGGTCTTATTTAGGGCATGGGAATTAATAATAATTTATTTTTTCTTTTCTTTATAATCTTAAAAAAAGATTAATTATTTAATGAATTCTCATAAATATTTTCAAATAATTCTTTTTGCATCTTTTAGTATCATTTATATTGTACAATAAAATAATATATAATTTTTAGAAATGCCAAATTAAATTAAATGAAATAAAAAATCATACAAATTTTATCGCAAATGATAGTAGCAAAGAAAATGAAAATATAACTCTTTTTTTTAACGCAAATGTAGAAAATTATACTATTACTTTAGAAATTGCAGATAAATCAAAAATAATTAATTGCACAAGTCAAATTGGCAATAAAAGTAATGAAACAATTTGTAATATTAATATAACGTCATTTTATAATGGAAGTTATAATTTATTGTTGGTTGATAATTCTGGTCATCCATTTGTGTTTAGTAATGTTATCAATATTTATTATATTAAGGATGTAATATTTATGAATACTGATTGTATATATAGAGGAGATTCAAATTTTAAAAATTTGGCTTCAGTTATTTTTGACCATAAAATTAAATATTCTGATATTGAAAATGCAACAATTGGTGAACTTAACTTAACGAAATATTCATTGGAAAAAAAAGAACAAGGTTATAGAGTTAATTTTTCTTTAAACGAAAATTTAAGTGATTTTACTGAAGGAAATTTTTTTATTACGTTAAAAAACTCATCTGAGTATGATACATCTAAAAAATTCTCATTAAATAATTCAAAGAATTTTAGTGAATCAATTGAATTTAATGATGTATTAGAAAATAAAATTATAATAAATGGTACAAAAAAAGAAAGTAAAGGAACAATTACATTCCTTTTTTCACAAGATTTGGAGAATTTTACTATTTCTAATTTGAAAGGTCAATCATTTAAAGATATGAATTTTACTGAGGATTTTTCCAAAAATACAAATGATTCAAATGGTTATCATTATGTATATACAGTGTATACTAATGAAAGTGGATTTTCTAATATTAATTTTGAAATTTGTGGCGGTACTTATAAAACTAAACCTATTAAATTTGTTCAAAATATCACTGATGCAGAAGATGATTATTTTAATTTGGAATTTAATATAATGTTATTTTTAATATTTTTAATATTATTTTAATTTTTTATTGTTTTTCAAAAAATATTAATTTGATTTAAATTTATATTTTTAATTTAAAAAGAATTCATGAGTAAAACACCTGAAAAGAAAAGTGAAAAAAAAAATAATGAAGATAATATTAAAAATAATGAAGATAAAAAAGAAAAAGATAATACTGTTCCTCAAAAAAATAAATTACTTCAAGCATTAAAGTATTCAAATATTAATCAAGATGAATTAGAAAATCATCTTCAATTAATAAAAAAGTGGTTAATAAGATATAATTCTTTTGAATTTGATAATCAAAGTGCAGGAAAATTAAGTAGATTAAAATTAAATGTTGAAGACATAAATATAATATTAAATCATAAAATAAATTTTACAAGAGTTAAATTATTTATTGATTATTTAGAACTTGAAAATAAATGTCCTAATTTTGCATTTGAATTTAAATTTCATTTTATTAATTATCAAAAATATGTAAAATTATTAATAAGAAAAATTTTAATATCATCAAAAAAGATAAAGGATGATACAGTTTTATTTAATGATATTTTATTATTAAATTACCCTTTCATAAATGGAAAAATAACACATGATGATATTTTAGAAATTATACATAGAAAAGAAGGAATAATTTCTTTTGGAAAATGTTATGTTATTAAAGTTAACGAAAGTACAAATTTACTTTGGTCAAAGAAAATTTTTCCAAAATGTGAATGTGAAGTTAATAAATATCAACCAAGAAAATTTTTTAATATATTTAGTAAAAACATAAAATATAATAATGCTTTTAGTAAAAATCCAATATGTTCTAAATGTCATATGGAATATTTTCATGATATTAAATCAGATATTTATATTGAATGTCAAGAGATACAAATTGCTCTTGATACAGATTATGATTTAATTAATAATATAATTACAGTTTGGACTTTTGGAGATTTAATTAATTCTGTTAAAGAAGGAAATTGTATTTCTTTAAATGCATTTTATGTTCCTGAAAACTTTAATACTTTAGAAAAAAAATTTAATTTTGGTTATTGTATTGCTTTAAATTTTGATATGTATTTTAATCCTTTGAGTTTAATTAATCCAAAAAATTTTAAAAAAAATTATGAAAGGATTAATGATATTTTATCTGAGAGAATTAATAGAATTCATTTTAATAAAAATGATAAAGAAAAAAAGGAAGATATTAATATTAATAATATTTTAGATATGCTTCAATTTCAAAGACAATTTCAACATAATTTTTATAAATTTTTAATTCAAAATTATGTTTTTTTTAAAAGGAAAGAAATTAATAATTTGTCAATTATTAAAAACTCATTTCTGTCATTACCAATTATAAATGAAAATTATTTTCCTTTTTTAAATTTAATATTAGATTTAAGTATTGTTCAAAGAGATTATTATAATCATATTATTAAATTAGGTTTTTTTCAAAATTCAAATGAAAATGAAGAAAATGAAGAACAAATTAATTCAATGGAAGCAATTCAAAAAAGTAGAAATATTGTTTTTAAATCTAAATTTTTTAATAATCAATCACAAATTAATAATAATAACATAAATAATATTCCCCAAAATATTATTTCAAATCCAAATAATTTTTTAGGTTCAATGAATAATAAAATTTTAAAATCTGGAATTCAAGTTTATAAAAGTAATATTCAAAAAGATATTAAAAAATATTTTAATATAAATCCTCATTTAAATTATGATATTTTAACAAAGCCAATAAATTTATTTTTAATTTTTGATAATACTAAAAATGATCCTTTATATAATATTATGATAAAATATCACAATAATTTATATCCAAATTTAATTACTGTATATCCTTTTTTTAATACAAATAAATTTGATAAACAATCAATTTTGAATTTTTTATATATTAATAATAATAAAATAATACTTATTCCAAACATTGATTTTTTATCAAAAAATGAAATTGATATTTTAAATAGTATTATGGAAAATATGAATGTAAATTCAGAAGAAATGGATAATTTTATTTTGAATATTTCTTTTTGGTTTTGTTGTTCTGCAAATAAATTAAATGATATGAATAATAATTCAACAACAAATAAAAAAAATAAAGAAGGAATGTTTGCTATAAATAATAATTTTTCATATGATCAATTAAAAATAAAAAACTTTGATAATATTCTTCATAAATGTGAATTAATATTTTCATTTTCAAAAAGGAATTTAAAAATTAAAAATAATATTGATTTAATTAATGAAAAAAATATAAACAATTACTTAATAGATTCAAATATACAAAATTTGAATGATGATAGAATTTTAGAATTGTACAATCATTTTCAATATTTTAATGAAAAAATAAAAGTTGATTGTGGAGAAGATCATTTATTTAAAGAATTTAATAATTCTTTTGATTCTGCAAAATTAATTGAAAATTATTTTATTTCAAAAGAACAATCTACTAAAATTACTTTTGATGATTTATTTACTTTATTAAGAATTGCAATATTTACTTCAATGTTAAGAAATAATTATGAAAATAAAAAAATTATTTTACCTACTACAATTTCAAATATAAATTATTTAGATTCTTTTTTTGCTATTTTAATATATGAAAATGTTATTTGTTTTAAATATGGAATGGAATTTAGGTCTTTTGATAATTTAATTGATGAAATAATATTTTATGATTATAATACTTTATTAAAAGATATTATTGATAATTTAACTATGAATCAAAAAAGAGATGATAATAATTATTTTTTTGATAAGAATATACCTAAATCAAAAACTTTAAGAAAAATTAATTTTACTGAAAATGAATATGATAATCCTATTCAAAATATGAATCTAAAAGAAAAAAATATATGTGAATTATGCCAATTAATTGATAAAATTGATGGAATTAAATTATTTGATTTTTTGGGAAAATTAAATAATTTAATTAAATAATAATTTTTTTTATAGAAAAATATTATAAATAAAATCTAATATAATATGTTTAAAATTTTTTTCAAAATAAATAAAAAACTTCCAAATAATATAATAATTTATTATAATTAATTAATAAAAACAATTTTAAAAAAATAAAAATTAAAATATTATAATAAAATAATTCTAAATAAAAAAAAAATAAAAATGAATGATGACTCCCAAAATCAAAATTACACAACATTAGAAAAACCAAAATCAACATTAACTTTAGATAAAATAACAAATGAATCATCATTATCAAAATATCCAAAATTAAATTTCCTAAATTCATCAATATGTTTATTTATAGATGGAATAGAAATAAATTTATTTATATTTTTATTAATCCCATTAAAAGATTATTTCCAATTTTCAAATACATATGAAGAATTTTGTGCATCAATAATTTTTTTTGGTTTTGCAATTGGATCTTTTATAACAGGATATATAACAAAAATTTATGGTAGAACATTAACATTAAAAATAATATCAATTTCAATAGTTTTTTTTCATTTATTATTCATAATTTTTTTTAATAAAGTAATTTTTTTCATAATAAGATTTTTTATGGGAATTTCTTTAGGATTATATGTTGTTATTTTTTTAAATTTATTTGGTGAATATAGACCAATTTCAACAAGAGGTTTTCATTTAATTTTATTATGGGCAATGTATCAATTTGCTTGTTTAATTCAAATTTTAATTGGATTAATTGTTATGCCTAATTATGAAAAAAATAGATTAAGAAGTTTAATTTCTATTTATTTAATTTTTCCTATTATTGGTTCTGTTATTCATTATTTTACTTTATTTGATAGTCCTAGAAATTTAATTGTTAATGGTGAAAAAGATTTAGCTTTTTATATTTTAAAAGATATGAATAAAAATATTGAATTGAGTGATGATGATAAATTAAAAATTGAAAATGAAGTTAATGTCATTTCATCAAATAAAAATATTAGAAATCATATATATGATTTATTTAATAAAGATTTATCACAAACAACAATTTTATTATTTTTAACATTTTTTATATTATCTGGTGCATATTATGGAATGAATGTATTAACATCAATAACACAAAAGAAATTAAATGGTAATAAAAATGAAAAAAATCACAATGTAATAATAAGTCAATTAACATTTACATTAATAACTTTAATTATATGTATTAGTTCAGCATTTATAATAGAATTAAAATTTATAGGAAGAAAAGGATTAATGGTAATTTGTTTTATTTTAGCAGCAATTGTATCAATTCCTTCTGTTTATATTAAAGGTGGTTATGGTATATTAATTGGTATTTATATTTCTGCAACTTTTATTTCTGCTAATACTTTAATTACTTATGTTGTTGAAATTTATCCTACAAAATTAAGGGATTTAAGTACTGGATTTCAATTCATGTGCTATAGAATTTTTTGTGGTTTTGCTCAAATTTGGATGCTTGCTTTATTTCATATTAATTTTAGACTTCCTTATTTTATTTATTGTTTTCTTTGTATTTTTGGTGGATTATTAATTTATATTTTACCATATGAAACTAAAGACAGACCTTTAGATTCAAAATATCATAATACAGAAACAGATAATTTAAATATATCTCAAAATGATAATTTATTTAAACAAAATTAATAATATAAATATATAAATAATAAAAAATTAAAAAAAAAAAATATTATATATGTCATAAAAAACTAATAAAAAAACAAAAAAAAAAATGATATATAAAATCCAAAAAATAAAAAATAAAAAAATATAAAAACAAAAAAAAAAATGGATAGTTTTAAAATAACAACACCAAGTTTCCAAAATGAAGGTTCAATTCCAAAAAAACATTCACCTCAAGGACAAGATGTGAATCCAGAATTAAATTGGACAGGAGCACCATCAGAAACAAAGAGTTTTGCTTTAATTGTAGATGATCCAGATGCTCCAGTTGGATTATGGAGTCATTGGTTAGTTAAAAACATTCCACCAACAACAACTAAAATAAAAGAAAATTCTATTCCTGGTGAAGAAGTGACTAATTCTTGGGGAATTAAAAAATATAAAGGTCCTTTACCTCCTAATGGAACTCATAGATATTTTTTTAAATTATATGCTTTGAAAGTTGATAAGTTAAAAGCTAAAAATATGAAAGAATTGTATAGCGAAGTTGAAAAAAATCAAATTGGTTGTGCTACTGTTATGGGAACTTATAAGAAACATTAAAAAATGATTTGAAGGTTTTTAAATTAAGTTGTTATTATTTTAATTAAGAATTTTTAAGGGAAGAATATTTTTTTCTTTTGTTTAATATTTTTGATTTGAAGATTTCTTAATGGAAACATTAAAATTATTTTCGAAAAAATAATTAATTTATTTCTACCATTTCTATTTTATCTTCTTTTTCTTTTATTTGTTCTTGTCTATACATAATTTATTAATTTAAATATATTAACATTATACTATTTTTTAAACAATAAACAAATATTTGAGCAAAGAAAATCTCAGTGACACCATATTTTAATTTGGAAGCAAATATATAAATTCCACAAGGTAAAGAAACAAAGTCATAATAATATAAGTAAGAAAATCTAATAAATATAATCACTTTAAAAAACTTGTATTCCATTTTGTAAAGTATCAAAAAACAATTAAGAAGTTAATAAAATAATAATACATTATATAAATAAATTTCTTTAGATTCAGAGAAAAATCTTGTCAAGATATTCTAAATATAGGAAATAAAGTCCAAACTATAATGATGAATAATGAAGAACTAATTTAAAAATTGTATATAATTTTTCTGGTTCATTTAAATCATAAAATTAAGATATCAAAATAATCAGTCTGCTATTAACACCAAGAGAAATTAGATATGTAACTAAATATACATTACCTATAACTATAAATTTTACAAATGAAAGTACTTATTCTTACTGAAAATAATCTACAAAACGAATATCTAAAAATTCAATATAATATATTAGAGAAGATAAAATTTATATTTTTAAAACTTCTTTAAAATAAATCCAGTTCAAGTCATTTATACTAAAATAAAATTTACTTATTGGATATTAATAATAATATAAATCAGAAAATAATCAATATAAAATATATTATATCTACTATATTTTTAGTCAAAATAGCACCTAAAAGTCCTAAATTTTAAATAATAAAATAAAAAATAACAACAAAACAACAAATTAAATTAGATATAATTGAAATAATTAAAGTATGAATAATATAGGTTTTTTTAAAATGTTGACTTACACAAAATTTACAATATATTTCAAAATGAATTTCTACAAACAAACCAATTATAGTATAGAAAGGAAATTCATAGGCTTTCATATACTTACCCTTAATAGATTATATAAAAAACCTCCAAAAATAATGTTAATGAATGAATAAAAAAAACACAGTTAATATAAATCTTATTAAATTAGTTTGAATTCCAATTAAAATAAAAATTTTTGACTTAATGAGTTAGGACAAAAAACAGTGATCCCTTAAACAAAGTCAAATCCAAAAAAATACAAAAACATTTCATTATATGTAAATCCTAAATTTACATTTGTTATAAAGTTAAAATATTAACACTTCCTAAATAATGCCAAAATATTATGATCTATAAAAAATACATAAATCGGTTAAATATATTTGGAATAAATTTACAAATAGATTATAAGAATCAATTTTTTCTATTGGTTTATATTCTTCTACATTTTCATTTATAAATTGTTTTTCTTTTTATTATTAAGAAAAGTTTTAACTTAAAAATGTAAATATTTTTTCTTCCAAAACTCAATAAAATATCATCTTATCTTCATAATTTTTGATCAATAAATTTATCCCTTTATAAAGTTATTTTTATTTTCGATGTTTGAAACATATATATTAGTATTACTTATTAATTTTTTTCTTGTAAATCATTATTTTTTAATATTGGAATTTCCATAAATAAAGAGAGTAATATTACTACCATTTCATCAAATTCTTTTTTGATTTTTTTATATTCTATATATTATATCTATCCATTATATACGAACAATTTCCAGAGCAATAATTCATTTCATTAAGTGATTGGTGATTCTTAAACTAAAATTAATTTATATTATTTTTACATTCTCTTTTTCATTCAATTTTTATTTCTTCTAAATTTTGTTCTGTGAAATTGATATTAAAAATTTTCTTATTATTTTGAATGGTGATTCGTGTTAAGTCAAATATAATTTTGATATAAAAATATCATTAATATAAATAGCATTGAATTATCATAAATTTTATAATATAAATAAAAATAAAAAAATTCATAAATAAAAAAAAATAATAAATTCTTTATCCCATATAAATATTTTGAATTCTCAAAAATGAATCTAATATGAACAATCATATGATTTATAATAATATAAAATAATATATTTAATAAAGCAATAGAATAGGTGAATATATAAATAACACAAATAGAACAGAGAAACTTATAATTAAAACAGGAGCTTAAAGTTGATTTATTTTTCAACATAATATTAAATAAAACATAATAAAAGAATACTTTTTAAATCTAAATATAAAAATGCTTTAAAAAATCTAAATATATTTAGCAAAAAATGAGCAATTTTTGATTTATCTTCTTTTTCAGTTATAAAATCATTAACTGATATAATTTAACCAAATTATCTTCAACCAGATATATTAATTAATAATATAGGAGAAAAATCAATAAAATTTAAATTAACTGAAGATAAATTGGATGTCTTTTTTATATGCTAATATTTAGGTCAAATATATTTAATTATATAATCAATTCTTTATTCAAACTGTAAATTAAGGATAGTAAATTAAACTAGTTTTGTATACTTTTTCAAAAAAAAAGGTGATATTCATAATATAATAACACTTACATTATTCAATAAACTTTTTATACTCATTTAAAGAATGAATTTAAATCATGATATTTAATGATTATTTTGATAATTGGATTCTGGAAAAAATTGTGGTATATCATAATTTAACTCATGATTATTTAAAAGATAGAAAAGATGTATGTGATAAATATGAAAAAATAATGAAGGAAAGAATATTTACCTTAGAAAAAAATGTTAATGAAAAATTAACAAATGAATTTTGCTTATTTATAAATGATATCACAAATATCTCTTCTTCATACCATACTTCATACAAAGATAAATTAATGTGATTAATTGAACAAAAAAATGAATTTTCAATATTTATAAAGAATTTAAAGAATTTATAAAAAGAGCATTTGGTGAAATATTTTAAAAAAATTAATATAAAAAATTATTTATTTTTTTCTTTATAATTTATTATAAAATTTTGATATATTTCAAATAAATCTAGAAATTTAGAAATAAAAATTGAAATTTAAAAAATGAAAAATATTAAAATAAAAAGAATTAAAATTATTTTATTCAATAGAACAAAACAATAAAAATGGAAATATTCATTCTTTTAATTTACTAAAAAATGAATTCCAATAAAATCAATAGATGATTATGTTAAGTCAAATAGAAATATTTTTGTAATACTATAAAACTTCATTATATAATTAATTCCAAAAGAAGAAATTCAAAAATTAAATTCAGATGAATTAGAATTAATAATAAAATTAAAGCCATCTATAAATATAGAAGTATGGAAATTAATTACACAATATAAAGA
>JAEEGK010002443.1_pt1 | contig 46509 bp, 43 predicted proteins | sample 8958771 | NCBI WGS metagenome assembly JAEEGK01 (sample SAMN16246547, study PRJNA631951) | gut metagenome | biome: gut microbiome; feature: rumen; material: SC-attached | host: Bos | place: Iran: Karaj | collected 2018-10 | reverse complement strand
CGTTCGGGATCGTGATCAGCGTGTCTACCGCGGGCTTCAGGTTTGCGATACCCTGTTCGGCGTTGCGCATACGGACGCGTCCCTCGAACGTGAACGGCTTCGTAACGACGCCGACGGTGAGGATCCCGAGTTCCTTCGCGCATTCCGCAATGATGGCAGCCGCGCCGGTGCCCGTACCGCCGCCCATGCCGGCGGTGATGAAGATCATGTCGGCGCCCTTCAGCGCTTCGATGATCGCGTCACGGCTTTCGTCCGCCGCTTTGCGTCCGATCTCGGGGTCTGCGCCTGCGCCGAGACCCTTGGTCAGCTTTTCACCGATCTGGATCTTTTTCTGGCCTGCGCTCAAAGCAAGCGCCTGCTTATCGGTGTTGACGGCGATGAATTCAACGCCCTGCAGACCGTACTGAACCATGCGGTTGACTGCGTTGCAGCCTGCGCCGCCGACGCCGACGACACGGATCTGAGCAAAGTTGGTGCTGTCTACATTGGTTTCGAACATGGTGGTTCCCCCTTTGTTTATTTCGTGAAGAAGTCCTTCAATTTTTGCAGAAATCTCTTTTCGTCCGGCTTTTCGGAGGTCGGACGATCCTCGGCGCGGTTGGCGCGGAGGACAAAGTTGAGTGCGCCGAACGCACTGCAGTAGTTGGGCGACGACAGCCGCGGCGTCCACGGCATGTCCCGCTTGATCGGAAAGCCCAGCGCCTTCTTGAGGAAGTCGAGCGATCCGCGCATCATCAGGAGTCCGCCGCCGGACAGGTACACGATCGGGCGGGATTCCAGATTGACCTGCAGCCGGTCGAGCTCCTCGCGGATGTGCGCTGCAAGGTCGTTCGCACGCGCCTCGATGATGTAGGCGATCGTGCTGTTTTCCACGCGCTTCGACGCGGTCTCGGAACGGAGAATCTCCGTCTTGTCGCCGTAATCGAGCGAGAACACGAAGCGGCGCTTGGCCTGCTCCGCAGACTGCAGCGTGACCTCCAGTCCGAACGCGAGGTCGGAAGCGAACTGGTAGCCGCCCATCGGGATCGAAGCGACGCCGGTCAGCGCGGCGTTTTCGATCACGCAGATGTCCGTCTGCCGATAGCCGACGTCGATCAGCACGGCGGGGCGGACGCGTTCCTCCTCGGGAATCAGCATCGTCGCTTCGCCCAAAGCGGCGCTGATGCACATCGAGATCTCAATGCCGAGATCGTCCAGCGCGTTCTGGATCGTCTCGATGTATTCCTCCCGCACGAACATGTGCGCGATGAGGCCGGAGATCTCCTCGGTCAGCACGCCCTGCGGCATCTCGGACGAGGATACGCCGTCGACCAGAAAGAACACCGGCGTGCTGTGCATCAGGATGTGTCCCGGCGGGGTGACGATCTTCTCAAACGAAAGCTCGATCAGCCTGTCCACGTCCGAGGGATCGACCACGCGTGCGCGTTCGCCGAGCGTCAGCGTCATATCCGACAGCACGAGCTTCGAGAAGGAGACCGGCACGGTCAGTGCGATATCCCGGATGCGCGTATGCGACTCCTGCTCGGCCTTCTGGACTGCGTCAATGATCGCGTCATGCAGGCTCTGCTTGTCCGAGAACGTGTCCTCCCGGTATCCGTCGCAGCCGGAAACACCGGCACCGTGCACCACGATGCCGCCTTTATCTGAAACGCTGCCCAAAAGGCACACGACCTTTGAGCTGCCGATGTCCAAAATCGCAGCAGGCTTCATATTCATCCTCCGCAAAGATACCTATATTATAGCAAAGGATTCCGGTGCCTGCAATATATTTTCATCCGCAATCGTGTCCGTTTTGAAAATTTTAACATGCAAATGTAACAGAAATGTATTATTTTTGAGACCAATTCAAGGTTTAATCAACGAAATTGCTTGTTTTTTGTCCGAAGGAACGGTACAATACCGGCATGTGGGTACTTGATCTCGATCTGGATTTCTTTTTGGACGATTGCTGTCCGCTTGCGAACAGGGGAGAGCGGCCTTCGCCCGACGCGGCAGCGCCGTGGACGGAGGCGGCGGTCGTCGCGTTTTTGGAAAACGGGCTCGGTCTCAATCCGGCTCATCCGATCCCCGGCCGCATCACGGAAACGCACGACGGCGCGCTCGGCTTCTGGAAGGAGCGCATGGACGCCGGGCTTCTGTCACGCCCGTTTTCGGTCATGCACGTCGACGCGCACGCGGACCTCGGCATCGGAAAGCCCGGACCCGGCTTTGTACTGAACAACGTGCTCGGCATTCCGCCGAAGGAGCGCGACGCGTTCGCCCGCTACTATGCGCAAAAGCAGCTCGATGAGGCGAACTATCTGCTGTTCGCGCTGGCCTTCCGCTGGATCGACGAGCTGACGCTTGTGCGCGATCCGTTTTCCCGGCCCGACCTGCCGCCGTTCTGCGAGCCGGACGGGGAAGGGTACCGCCCGATCCGGCTCTGCTCGTTCGTCTCGACGCTCTTTGCACCGCAGTACGGGCCGGAGCCGAGCATCCCGCTGACGGTGTACAACGATCCGGAAAAGGTGTCTGTCCGCACGCTGTTTGCCTGCATGAACCTTGCGATCTCGCCGCGCTACGCGCCCAAGCGCGCCGACGCGCTGATCCCCGTGATCGCGCGATATATGGAACTTGTATAGCGGACGAATCTATGGTATACTAATCCGAAAGAACAATCGGGGGATTGACAGATGAAATGGCTGGAGCTGACGGTCTATACGACTGATGCGGGGACGGAGGCGGTGTGCGCCGCGCTGAACGGCGCGGGCATCATGGGCCTGTCCATCGAGGAGAGCCGCGAGAAGGCGTTTGCGTTTTTGCGCGAAGCGGCGATCTTCTGGGACTTTGCGGACATGGACAAGATCGGCACGGACACGCCGTGCGTCAAAGGCTACGTCGCGGACTGTCCGGAGAATCTGCCCGTCGTCGAAGCCGCCAAGGCGGCGGTTGCGCGGCTCAGAACGCTCGATCTGCCGTATGACATCGGCACGCTGTCCATGTCGGTCGTCTCGCTCGACGAGGAGGACTGGGTCAACAACTGGAAACAGTACTATAAGCCGCTCCCGATCGGTAAACGCCTTCTGGTGCTGCCCTCGTGGGAGGAGAGGCCGGACACCGATCGCATCGTCTTAAAGCTCGACCCCGGCATGGCGTTCGGCACCGGTGCGCATCAGACGACGCGCATGTGCCTCGAATTCCTTGAAAAAACCGTGCGTCCGGGCGATACGATGCTCGACCTCGGCTGCGGCAGCGGCATCCTGTCGATCGCGGCAAGGCTTTTGGGCGCGGTGCAGGCGACGGCCGTGGACATCGATCCGATCGCCGAGTCGATCGCGTATGAGAACGCCGAGATGAACGGCATCGGGCGCGACGGCTACCGCGTGCTGATCGGCAACGTGCTCGACGATCTGCGCATTCAGCGCGAGATTTCCGGGCAGTATCCGGTCGTTGCGGCAAACATCGTGGCGGACGTCATCATCGCGCTTGCGCCGCTTGCGCGCACGCTGGTACAGCCCGGCGGCGTCTTCCTCGTGTCCGGGATCATTGACGAGCGCGTGGACGAGGTTGTCCAGGCATTGAACAACAGCGGCTTTGCGATAGCGGAGCACAGCCGCGCCGAAGGCTGGAACGCCTTTCTTTGCCGATAATGCATCGCTTTTTTACGAATGACATCCAGACCGGCCGCGCCGTGGTGCGCGGCGACGATGTAAAGCACATCGCGAAGGTCCTGCGGCTGAAGCGGGGCGACGCGGTGCAGCTTTGCGACGGCCGCGGGAACGAATGCGACGCGACCGTTTCGGAGATCCTTTCCGATGCAGTCACGTTCGAGACCGCGCCGTGGCGCAGGGCAAACAGCGAGCCGGACGTATCGATCACGCTGTTTCAGTGCCTGCCGAAGGCTGGCAAAATGGAGACGATCATCCAGAAATGCGTCGAGCTCGGCGCATGCGCGTTCGTGCCGGTGCAGTCCGAGCGCTGCGTGGTCGTATTGAAGCCGCCGTATGAGGGCCGCATCGAGCGCTGGCAGCGCGTTTCGGAGGAGGCGGCAAAGCAGAGCCGCCGCGGCGTGATCCCGAAGGTTTCGCTTCCGGTCGCGCTGGACAAGCTGGACCTTGCTCCGTTCGATACGGCGCTTGTCGCCTATGAAAACGAGCATGCCGTTTCGCTGAAGGCGGCGCTGCGCGAAGGCGCGGGAAAACGCATTGCGATCGTGATCGGGCCGGAGGGCGGCTTTTCCGAGGCAGAGATCGCAAAGCTTTCGGCGAAGGGCGCGCGGGCGGTCACGCTCGGCACGCGGATCCTGCGCACCGAGACCGCCGGCATGGCGATGACCGCGCAGATCCTTTACGAGGTGGAGCCGTGAGAGTCGCATTTTACACGCTCGGCTGCAAGGTCAACCATTACGAAACGCAGGCGATGGAGGAGCTGTTCAAAACGGCGGGGCATACAATCGTCCCGTTCGAGGACGACGCCGACGCCTACATCGTCAATACGTGTACGGTCACGCAGGTGAGCGACAAGAAATCCCGGCAGATGCTGTCGCAGGCGCACCGCAGAAATCCGGACGCGCTGATCGCGGCGGTCGGCTGCTACGCCGAGGTTGCAAGGGATGCGGTAACAGCGCTTCCCGGCGTCTCGCTGGTGCTCGGCACCGAGGGACGGAAGGACATTGTGCGGCTGGTCGAGCAGGCCATGACCGAAAAGACCGCGTTCTCGTGTCCCGCGCCGTTCGAGCGCCGCGTGTTCGAGGAGCTGTCCGCAACCGCCGATTCGCGTACGCGTGCGACGCTGAAGGTGCAGGACGGCTGCGTCAGCTTCTGCAGCTACTGCATCATTCCGTTCGCCCGCGGCGCGCTGCGTTCGCGCACGCTCGAAAGCACAAAGCGCGAGCTTTTGACGCTTGCGGAGAACGGGTATCGGGAGGTCGTGCTGACCGGCATTCAGCTTTCGGCGTACGGCGTCGATTTGCCGGATAAGCCGGAGCTTGCCGATCTGATCCTGCTTGCGGACGGCATACCGGGCATCGACCGTCTGCGGCTCGGTTCGCTCGAACCGCGGGTCATCACCGACCGCTTCCTGAAGGTCGCCGGGAGCAGCCGGACGCTGTGTCCGCAGTTTCATCTGTCGCTGCAGAGCGGGTCCGACACGGTGCTTGCCCGCATGAACCGCCGCTATACGACGGCGCAGTACCGCGACGCGGTCGCGCGCATCCGCAAGGTGCTGCCGGACGCCGCGATCACGACGGATATCATCGCGGGCTTCGTCGGCGAGACGGAGGAGGAGCATCGGGAAACGATGCGCTTTGTCGAGGAGATCGGCTTTGCGCGCATCCACGTCTTTCCGTATTCGCGCCGCAAGGGCACGAAGGCGGACGCGATGGAGGGACATTTGCCGCGCGCGCTGAAGGAGGCGCGCACGCGGGAGCTGATCGCGCTCGGCGAACGGCTCGAAGAAGATTTTATCGACCGGCAGCTCGGAAAACGCGTCGACGTGCTTATGGAGGACGACGGCACGGGCTATACCGGCAACTACGTCCGCGTGCGCTGCGACGGCGCGTGCGGGGACACGGTTCATGTCAGACTTGCCGCGCGGGAGGGAACGACCGCGATCGGCGTCAAAGAATAGGAGGATTCTTTATGTGTTTGTTCTGTAAGATCGCGGCGGGCGAGATCCCGTCAAAGAAGGCGTATGAGGACGAGACCGTCTATGCGTTCTACGACATTGCGCCGCAGGCGCCGGTGCATATTCTCATCATCCCGAAGGTGCACATCGAAAGCGCGCAGGCGCTCTCGCGCGGTGACGACGCGCTTTTGGGACACATGTTCGAGGTTGCGCGAAAGATCGCAGTCGAAAACGGGCTTGACAAGACCGGCTATCGGCTGATCACAAACATCGGCGCGGACGCCGGACAGAGCGTGCCGCATCTGCATCTGCATCTGATCGGCGGAAAAACGCTGAAATGGGACAACTGACCGGTTGCAAATCCGACAGGATTCGCGTATAATAGGGCAGAAATCAGGCATTGGGGAGTTCGTATGACGGCAAGTATCGACGAAGCGAAACGCATTCATTTCATCGGGATCGGCGGCTGCAGCATGAGCGGCATCGCGCGGATCCTGAAGGCGCAGGGGCACGAGGTCACGGGCAGCGACCGCGGCGTCACGCAGTTTACCGACCGGCTTGAACGGGACGGAATTACGGTGTATTACGGCCATAAGGCCGAGCAGGCGAAGGACGCCGATCTGATCGTCTATTCCGCGGCGATCAAGCCGGACAATCCCGAGCGCGTCTACGGGCGCGAGCACGGCATTCCGGAGCTCGAGCGCAGCGTGGCCCTGGGCCAGCTTTCCGCGCGCTTTCATGAGGTCGTCGCCGTTGCAGGCTGCCACGGCAAGACCACGATCACGTCCATGCTGGCCTTTGTCAACGAGGAGGCGGGGCTCGACGCGACGGTGCACGTCGGCGGGTTCATGGAGCTTCTGGGCGGCGGCGTGCGGCTCGGCAGGAGCGACCTGTTCATCACCGAGGCGTGCGAGTACGTTGAGAGCTTTCTGACCCTGAAGCCCACGATCGCGATCGTCAACAACATCGACAACGACCATCTGGATTACTTCGGCGATATCGACCACATCATTGCGGCGTTTCGCAAGTTCCTTGCGCTGGTGCCGGACGACGGACACATTCTGCTCTGCACGGATGACGCGTATGTGCGCGGACTGCTGCCGGAGATTCACGGGAACGTCACGACCTACGGGCTCGAGGAGGGCGATATCCACGCGGACGCGCTGTCGTTTGACGAACTCGGCCACCCGTCCTTCGACCTCTACGATCACGGCGAACGGATCGGCCGCGTGCGGCTTCGCGTACCCGGACGGCACAACGTGCTGAACGCGCTTGCGGTCTATGCCGCGTCGAAGCTTTGCGGCGTCGATTTTGCGCATTACGTCGCGGCCATGGAACGCTTCCGCAACACCAGCCGCCGCTTTGAGCTGCTCGGCGAGAAGAACGGCGTCAAGGTGTTCCACGATTACGGCCACCACCCGAACGAGATCAAAGAGACGCTTGCCGCGGCGACGCACGTCCCGCACGGAAAGATCTTCTGCGTGTTCCAGTGCAACAGCTATACGCGCGCAAGGACGCTGTTCTGTGAGAACGTGACCTGCTTTAGGGACGCGGACGAGGTGCTTGTCCCGGATATCTATCCGGGCCGCGAGGTCGACACCGGCATTGTCCACGCACGCGACATGGTTGCGGGCATCAACCGCGAAACGCACAACGCGCAGTATCTCGGCACGTTCGAGAACATTGCGGCGTATCTCGATGCGCACGCGGTCCCGGGGGATATCGTGATCACGGTCGGCAGCGGCGACGTTTACCGCCAGTCGCAGAAGCTGCTGTAACAATATACGATTTTTCCGGAAATAAATGCTTGACAATCCGGGCGTATACCGCTAAAATAATAAAGTACGCGAAAGCGTGCATGCGCTTGTAGCTCAGTGGATAGAGTGCCCGGCTACGAACCGGTAGGTCGCAGGTTCGAATCCTGCCAGGCGCGCCAGATAAAAGCACTTGCGGTATGCAAGTGCTTTTTTCAGTATATCCGCCTTTACAGAATGAAGGCAAAGCTGCTCTGCAAATGGAGACCCATAAAAGCAGGACGGCGGTTCCACCTTGTTTTATCCCAAAGGAGAATCGAATACGGTTCCGGAAAGGGCAGATCGGATGAAAGCAATCGAAACAAAGGGACTGACAAAGTTTTACGGCAAGGCGCGGGGGATCGAAGGCGTCGATCTCAACGTCGGGGAGGGCCAGATCTACGGCTTCATCGGCCCGAACGGCGCAGGCAAAAGCACCACGATCCGCACGATGCTCGGCCTGATCCGAAAGAGCGGCGGCAGCGCGCGCATGCTCGGAATGGACATCGAAAAGGACCGTGAACGCATCCTTCGGGAGGTCGGCTATCTGCCGAGCGAGGCGTCGTTTTACGGCGGCATGCGCGTGTGCGACGTGCTGGAGCTTTCGGCGAGGCTGCGCGGAAAGGACTGCCGCGAAGAGGCGAAGCAGCTTTCAAAGCGGCTGGAGCTCGATTGGAACAAGCGGATCGCGGAGCTCTCGCTGGGCAATCGCAAAAAGGTCGGCATCGTTGCGGCGATGCAGCACCGGCCGCGCCTGTACATTCTGGACGAGCCGACCGGCGGGCTCGATCCGCTGGTCCAGAGGGAGTTTTTCACGATTCTGAAGGAGCGCAGCAGCGACGGCGCAACGGTGTTCCTTTCCTCGCATGTGCTTTCGGAGATCGGAAGACACTGCACACACGCCGGTATTCTTCGCGAAGGGAAGCTGATTCGCGAGGACCGTGTCGACAGACTGATCGGAACGGGGACGAAACGCGTTACCCTGCACGGCGCGGCCGTGCTTCCGCAGCTGGACGGCATGCGGGACGTGCAGCAAAACGAGCAGGGCGCCAGCTTCCTGTACGCCGGCCGCGCGGACGCGCTGATTCGCGCGCTTGCCGCGTTGTCCTTCGAAGATATCACGATGACCGATCCGGATATCGAGGATGTATTTCTGCATTACTACACGAAGGAGGACGAATGATATGACGCTGCTGCTTCACGAGCTCAAAAGGGATCGGCCCAAGCTCCTTGTGTGGACGGCCGTGATCGCGGGCATGCTGATGATCAGCATCGTGATCTATCCGCAAATCACATCGCAAATGGGCGATTTCGGCGAGATGTTCTCCGAAATGGGCAGTTTTTCCGCCGCGTTCAATATGGATAAGATTAACTTCGGCGAGTTCAAAGGCTATTTTGCCGTGGAATGCGGCAACGTGCTGGGACTCGGCGGCGCGTTCTTCGCGGCGCTGCTCGGCATTGCCGCGCTTGCCAGGGAGGAGCGGGAGCGTACGGCGGAGTTTCTGCTCTCGCACCCCGTTTCACGCACGTATGTCGTCGCGCAAAAGCTGGCGGCCGTCCTGATCGAAGTGCTGGTTCTGAATCTTGCCGTCGTGATCGTCACGGTTGCGGCAAGCCTTGCGATCGGGCAGGAAATCGACGCAAAGCTGTTTTTCCTCATTTTTCTCGGCTACCTGATGATGCAGCTTGAGATCGCCTGCGTCATGTTCGGCGTTTCCGCGTTTCTCGCGGGAAACGGGCTCGGCATCGCGCTCGGCGCAGCGTTCGTGCTGTATTTTATGAACATCCTTGCCAACCTGACCGACAAAGCCGCCCTGCTGCGATACATCACGCCGTTTGCGTATGCGGACGGAACGCTGATCGCTTCCTCCGGCGCGATTGAGTTGAAGTATCTGCTCCCCGGCGTCGTCTATGCCGCGATCGGCGTCGTCGCAGCGTTTGTACATTACGGACGGAAGGATATCCGCGCGTAACGAAACGCGGCGGTTATCAGCCGGTCAAGCCGCAAAAAGACGTCCTGACGCACTTCGACGGCGGAGGCAGGAGCCGCGCAGATTCCATACCAGCGGACAGCCCGCATGGCGCTTTCGATACAAAATACTGTACCGAAAGCGCTTTTTTACTTGCAAAATGCGCGGTTTTCGGAGATAATACCGGTAAATGAAAAGGAGGATCGTCCCATGAATGACAAGAATCCCGTGCCCGGAACGGGCGGCGACCGGTATATCCCGTTTGAGCAGCGTACCGGCGAACGCTCCGTCGTGTTCTTTACGCGCGATCTCAGCGAAAACGGACTGCTGAAAACCTATGATCGTGTCGCATCGGTGCTGTGCGGCAGGGTCGCGATCAAGCTGCACACAGGCGAAGCGGAGGGGCCGAACATCATTCCGCGTCCGTGGGTGAAGGAACTGATCGGAGCAAGGCTCAGGGACGCAACGATCATCGAGACGAACACCTATTATGAGGGCAGCAGGTACACGACCGAGGAACACCGCAAAACGCTCGAAATCAACGGCTGGACGTTCTGTCCGGTCGACATCACCGATGCGGACGGCGTTGCGGCGCTGCCGGTCAAGGGCGGCAAATGGTTTTCAGAGATGCATGTCGGAAAGAGCATGCTCAATTACGACTCGCTGCTCGTGCTGACGCATTTCAAGGGCCATATCATGGGCGGCTTCGGCGGTTCCAACAAGAACATCGGCATCGGCTGCGCGGACGGACGCATCGGCAAGCGCAATATCCATACCGCCGTCGGCAGCGACAACATGTGGAGCATTGCCGAAGAGGAGCTGATGGAGCGCATGACCGAAAGCACCAAGGCGACGGTCGATCATTTCGCGCCGCATATCTGCTTCATCAACACGATGCGCAACATGTCGGTCTCCTGCGACTGCGAAGGACCGGAGGCCGAGCCGGTCGTGACGCCGGACGTCGGCATCGTCGCGTCGCTCGACATTCTTGCCTGCGACGCCGCATGCGTCGATCTCGTCTATGCGCTTCCGGCCTTCGGCGGAAAGGCGCTGACCGAGCGCATCGAAACGCGGCACGGACTGCGGCAGCTCAGCTACATGAAGGAGCTCGGCATGGGCAACGATCGCTACACGCTGATCGACATCGATCACGGCGACCGGGTCGTCACCGCGGAGGAGGCCGTGGCGGACATCGACCCCGTGTGGACGCCGGATCGCTTCAATACGTTCCCCGGCCGCAACAAACGCCGCTTTTCCTGACAATTCCTTGCAAACAAAAACGAGCTGTCCCCAAACGGGACAGCTCGCTGTATACGGATGAATGCTTACCAGCCGTAGCCGCCGTAGTCGTAGCCGCTGAAGCTGCTGTACGAAGACTTTATGCTTGCGCTCATGCCGGCCTTCGTGAAGAGGTAACCGAACAGCAGTGTCAGCGTGAAGATCGCAAAGAAGATCGCGATCACCAGCAGGAAGCTGACCTTGTGATCCTTTGCATTGTCCTTCAGCGCGATGAGCAGCAGCAAGAGCTGCGCGAAGATCGCGGTGATGAAGAACGGGATGATCAGGTAGAACCAGATCAGACCGAACAGCATGTTGAACAGGCAGATGATCGTGACCGGGATCGTGGAATACGCAACGGTATTGAGCGCGCCGACGATCGGCTGTTCGCCGCGGTGAATGACCTTTTCCAGCAGCAGATATCCGCCGAACAGGATCACGTTGGCAACGAGAGAAATCAGGAAGCCGAACAGCAGGCCGAATCCAAACTTTATGCTGATCAAGCCGCCGAGCAGGCCTTTGCTCATTTCAATGAGGTTGACAGCATACGCAAAGGCAAAGACCAGAATGTTTGCGCCGATCAGGATCGACCATTCATGCGTATTGCTTTCGCCCGCGAGCTTCAGACCGCTTTCGGGCTTGCCGGAAAAGAAGCCCTTGAGCTGGTTGAGCAGGTTGGCAAACAGGGGAGCAGGCTGGGAAGAGGTCCGCGTTTTCTGGCCGCCCTGCGCTCCGGGAACCGGCGCGCCGCAGCTTCTGCAGAAAACGGAATCGTCAGGAATCTGAGCGCCGCATTTTTGACAGAACATAGTACAATCTCCTTTATCAAATTTCCGGATCAGCGGACATATGTCCGTTCATCTTATGCAAAGTATACCATATTGTCTGTTTGAATGCAATCAAAAACGACAACCCGAAACAGATTATTCATAAAATTTCGGGCGAAATGTGCCAGAAATTTGTTCAAATGATGCAAAATTCGTAAATTCTTAACATAGAATACGATTTTATTTTGCAAATGCAGGGTATAATAACTTGAGAAAAAGAAAGAATTGTGTTATTCTTATACCATATAAGGGGGAAGAGATATGTCTACTGTGCTCGGTATCCTGATGCTCCTGGGAGCTTTGGCCTTGGGATTTTTCGGTTATATGATCGCTATGCGCGGCAAGTATGCGCTGATCACCAATTACGTGATGGAGCGCCATGCCGGCAAGGTGGACGCTGCGTATGCACAGCGGGTCGGCTGGATCGAGCTGTTTGCCGCAGTGTATTTCTTCCTGTTCGGAATTCTTGCGCTGTGCATCGGCAAGCCCGGCTTTGCATGGGCGGTCGCGATCATCGGCGTCGTTCTGCTCGTGGCAGCGGTGCTTGTCAACTTTTTCTTCGGCAAGCGCATGTAAAGCAATTTATCAAAAGAGACGCAGAATCGTTCTGCGCCTCTTTTTTCTTTTGGCTGTTATACGCAAAAGTGCCGCGTGAATTCGTCCGCGATCGTCTGCGCGGTCACGCGATAATCGTCCGCACCGTCCAGCTGTACGTCCGCAAATGATTCATAGATCGCATGCCGCGCCTCGTACAGCCGTTCGAGCGCGCCTTCGCCCTGTGAAAGCGGACGTCCCGCCGTATCGAGGGAGCCGAGCGGGCGGCGCACATAATAGATCCGGCTGTTCTGCCGCAAAACGCTGCGGTTTTCCTCGGACAGGACCGTGCCGCCGCCGGTCGCGATGATGCTGCCCCAGACCGAGGACAGCGCGCGTACGACCTCCGCTTCGACGGCGCGGAACGCCGCTTCGCCCTGTGTGCGGAACATCGCTTCGATCGTCATGCCGATCCTGTCCTCGACCGCTTCATCGGTGGAGGCGATCGGTCGGGAAAGCAGCGCGGACAGATGCCGTGCAACGCTCGTCTTGCCGGAGCCGGGCATGCCGATCAGCACGATGTTCGTGTTCAGAAATCCCTGCCGCGCCTTGCTGATCGCAAGGATCGACCGGTACAGCGCGCGCACGGCGTCCTTCCGGTCGTCCGGGACCCCGGCGCAGAGTCGCTCGAGCATTTCACGCTCACGGTCGCTGTCCTGCGGCGCAAGATGGTTTTCGCGCTTATAGCGACCGATCCGCTCGATCACGTCCATCCGGTCCGAAAACAGCCGGAGCATCGCGTCGTCGATGCGGTCGAGCTCCTTACGGTATTCGTTCAGCATTTCGTTTCCTCCATAAGAAGATCATACAGCGCGAGCGCGGCGACCGCTTCGATCACCGGGACGGCGCGCACGGCGATGCAGGCGTCGTGACGGCCTTTGACGGTCAGCGTTTCCTGCTCGCCGGTTTTTCGATTCAGCGTTCTCTGCGGCAGCGCAATGCCTGAAGCGGGCTTGATGGCAGCGGTGAACACGATCGGCATGCCGGTGGTGATCCCGCCGAGGATCCCGCCGTGGCGGTTCGTTTCGGTGCGGACCTCGCCGTTTCGCAGACAGTACGGATCGTTGTGTTCGGAACCGGTCATATCGGCCGACGCAAAGCCGCTGCCGAAGCCGACGCCGCGCACGGCAGGAACGGCAAACAGCAGCGCAGCAAGGCGGCTGTCGACGCCCGAGAACAGCGGCGTGCCGCGTCCCTTCGGAAAGCCCGTGACGATGCATTCGATCGTGCCGCCGATCGAATCGCCCGCGCGCTGCACGGCGTCGATCCGTTCCCGCATGCGTTCGCCGCACGCGTCGTCAAGGACGGGGAAGGGCTTTTTGCCCAAAGCGGTCAGCACGGCGGGATCGGGATCGACCGGATCGAACGGCGTGTCAGATACGTCGCCGACCGAGAGAAGGTGCGCGGCGATCTGTACGCCCATGCGGCTGAGCATCTGCAGGGCGATGCCGCCCGCGATGCAGTAGGCCGCCGTCATGCGCCCGGAAAAATGCCCGCCGCCAGAGAGGTCGACGTCCTCGCCGAAGCGCAGACGCGCCGGATAATCGATGTGCGAAGGGCGCGGCACGTCGCGATACGCAGCGTACGGCGCAGAATCGGCGTTTTTGTTCTCGATGACCGCGACAAGCGCCTCGCCGTCCGTATGCCCGTCGGTGATCCCGGAACGGATCAGAACGCGGTCCGGCTCCCTGCGCGGCGTGCTGCCCGCGCTGTTTCCCGGCGCGCGGCGGTCAAGAAACGACTGCAGCGCGTTCAGATCGATCGGAAGCCCCTTCGGAAGCCCCGTGATCTTCACGCCGAGCTCCGGCGCATGCGAAGCGCCGAACACGGTGATATGCAGCGCATTTCCCCATTCAGATTGCATCGACGTGTCCTCCAAGCGTTTTGAAATCGGACAAAAAGTCCGGATAGGATTTATCAAGACTGTCGGCGTGTCCGACCGTGACCGGCCGCGTCGAAACGGCGCTCATCAGCGCTGCGGCTATCACCATGCGGTGATCGGGCGGGACGTCCGCCGCGTTGCCGTCCAGTACGCCGTGGCCGTGGATCAGGATCGTTTCGCCGCGTTCGGTCTCGACGTCCGCGCCGAGCGCCGTCAACAGCTTGACAAGCGCGTCAAACCGGTCGCTTTCCTTGTCGCAAAGCCTTCTGAGCCGGTACAGCACCGAATCGCCCTCGCACGCGCACGCAAGCGCGCACAAAACGGGCACGAGGTCCGGCGCGGCGTCGCCGTTCTGCTTGAAGCTCAGAAGCCGACCTTTCGAGACGGTGACGGAATCCGCGTCGACCGCAACGTGCGCGCCGCACTGGCGGAGCACATCGAGTACGATCCGGTCCGGCTGAACGCTGTTCGGATCGAGTCCGGTCACGGTGACGCTGCCGGAGATCGCGCCGAGGATCAGCATCGCCGCGGCGGACGACCAGTCGCCCTCGACCGTGACGGGCAGCGCCTTCGGCTTTTGTTTGCCGGGGATTTGGTATCCGTTTTCGATCGGGATCACGGTCACGCCGTGCTCGCAGAGCATGCGCTCGGTCAGGCGGACGTAGCCTGCGGACGCAAGCGGCGTCGTCCAACGGAGCGTGCTGTCACCGGGCAGGAAGGGGAGCGAAAGCAAAAGCCCGCTGAAAAACTGGGAGCTGACGTCGCCGGGCAGCAGAAAGTCGCCGGGCTGCAGCGCGCCCGAAACGGTCAGCGGCAGCGTATCGGAAACGATCTGTGCCCCGTGGCTTTTCAGCGCCTCGATGAGCGGCAGGATCGGGCGGGCGGAAAGCCGGTCCGAACCGGTAAACGTCCCGCCGCCGAACAGCAGCGACACCGGCAGCAGAAAGCGCAGCGTCGAGCCGGATTCTTTGCAGTCGACAGGCGTTCCGTCTCGCAGCGCACGGAGCGCCGAAACCGTTGCCGCAACGTCGGCGCAGGGATCGTTCACGGCGTCGAATTGCCCTGCGATCGCGTTCAGGATCAGCCTGCGGTGCAGCGCGGATTTGGACGGCGGCGCAATGATCGTGCCTGCGGCGCGTTCGATCGAAAGCTTCATACGCGCTCCTTTCTGCCGCGGATGCGCGAAAGGATCGGCAAAGCGATCAGCGCGGCCAGCAAAAACGGCGTCAGAATGCTGAATGTGGACAGATGCAGCCCCAGCAGCGAAACGCGGACCGTGTTCGTTTCGAGCAGCCCGCGCAGGATGAGCCCCAGCACGACCGGTGCGACGGGGTAGGAAAAACGCTTCAGCGCGAAGCCGAGGAAGCCGAAGCCGGTCATCAGCAGCACGTCGTACACGTTCGTGTTGATCGCATACGCGCCGACGACGCACAGCACCAGAATGATCGGCATCAGAATGCCCTTCGGGATCTTCAGCACCTTGACGAACACGCGGATGCCGGTCAGCCCGAACAGCAGCAGAAAGAGCGCGGACAGGATCAGCGCGGCAAGGATCAGCAAAAAGAGATCGGGCCGTGCGTTCATCAGCGAGATGTGGCTGACGCCGCGCATGGAAAGCGCACCGAGGAGCACCGCGGTGATCGCGTCGCCGGGCACGCCGAGCGTCAGCATCGGGATCAGCGCGCCGCCGATCGCCGCGTTGTTGGCGGTCTCCGGCGCGATCAGACCTTCGACCGCGCCTTCGCCGAACGGGACCTCGTTTTTTTTCACCGTGCGCTTTGCCGCGTCATAGCCCAAAAGCGCGGCCATATCGCCGCCCGCGCCCGGCAGCGCGCCGACAAAAAGCCCGATGAACGCGCTGTACAGCGTCAGCGGCAGATGCTTTACGATCGTTTTGAACGGCGGGACGATGCGCTTCGGCACGTCCTGTTTCACCGTCGGCTGATCGACCGAAAGCTGATACAGCGCTTCGCCCGCGCCGAACAGCCCGATCATTGCGACGATGAAGCTGATCCCGCCGTCGAGATAGCGGACGCCGAGCGTGAAGCGATTGACGGAGAACTGCGAGGTATTGCCGACGCAGCCCAAAAACAGACCGAGCGACGCGCCAAGGAGCCCTTTGATGAGGCTCCCGCGCGAGACGGAGCCGACAAGCAGCAGCGCGAGCATGCCGAGCAGCAGGTAGTCGACGGACTTGAACAGCGAGGAAATCCTGGAGATTTGCGGGGCCAGAAGCGCCAAAGCGAGGATGCCGATCACGGTACCGATGAACGACTGCACGCACGCAAGGCCCATCGCCTCGGCCGCCTTGCCCTTTTGCGCAAGCGGGTAGCCGTCAAAGCCGGTTGCGACGGCTGCCGGAGCGCCGGGGATATTCAGAAGAATTGCGGAGCGCGAACCGCCGTACACCACGCCGACGAACACGCCGATGATCAGCGCGATCGCGGGGACGTCGGACCAGATGTAGGTGAGCGAGACAAGCAGCGAGACCGCCATCGTGCCGGACAGCCCGGGGATCGCGCCGACGTAAACGCCCAGAAGCGTGCCGAGCGCTGCGGGAAACAGCACCTCGGGCCGGATCAGATTGGACAGCACATCGAGAAGATCCTGCATAGACGCCTCACGGAAGCGGCACGCGGAACAGTACCGCGAACACGAGATAAACGAGCCCGGTCGTCAGCGCGGCGGCAAGCAGCGAGGGAAGCCACTTCTGCTTCAGCACGACGAACGAAGCGACGAACAGGAAGACGGGGCAGACGATCCAGAACGGCACATGCAGCAGCAGCCCCGCGCACAGGCCGAGCAGCAACGCGCCGACCCACAGCACGGACGAGAGCGAGCCGCGCGGCGCGTCCGCTGTTTTCCGGAACGCAAAGACCGTATTCAGCCCTGCAAATAGCAGGAAGCATGACGCGACGGCAAGCGGGAACGTGCCCGCGCCGACGCCGCCGTGGGAAAGCTCCAGAACGAGCGCGGCCGCAAACGCCCCGCATGCGCCGAGAAGCAGCGCAAGCGCGACGATGCGGTCGGGTGTGAAGCTTTTGAAAAACCGCTTCATTCTGCGTTCAGCGCGGCAAGACTCGCCGCGCGCCATGCCGCGATCCATTCGTTTGCGGCGTCACCAGAAAGCCCGAGCGGATCCACATGCAGGTCGCGGAGAAGCGCCTGATAGGCGGGCTCGGAAAAGCCCTTGAAGAATGCGTCGGACAGCGTTTGAACGGTATCGGGATCGGTGCCCTTTTTCACAAACACGCCGTAAAACGGTCCCCAGGGGAGGTATGACGCAAACGCCGGATCATACGCGGTGATCGGCAAAACGTCGGGAAGCGCGTCGATCGGCGCGTCGGAAAGCAGCGTGAGATAGCGGATCTTGCCCTCTTTGACCGCGTCGAGACCCGCCTGCAGCTTCATCACGGTCACGTCGCATTCGCCGTTCAGAACGGCGGTGCGGGCGGTGGCGTCGCTGTCGTAGGGGATCTCGGAAAACGTCGCGCCGGTCACGGCTTCGATGAACCGCGCCACGGTCCACGGCAGCCCGCCCTTTGCGGTCGTCGCAAGGCGGATCGTGCCGGGGGATGCCTTCGCCGCGTCGACAAGCGACGCAAAGTCCGCGTACGGCGAATCGGCGGCGACGACCACGCCGACCGTCTCGCTGCCGATCAGAAGCACGCAGTCAAAGTCCGCGTACGTGAGCTCGGACAGGCCGAGCGCGTCGTACATGGCGGGATTCTCCGCACCCAGAAGCAGCGTCTGTCCGTCGGCGCGCTTGTCAAACACGTACTGCGTCGCGACGGTGCCGGTGCCGCCGGTCATGTTGCGCAGCGAGATCGTCCTGTCAAGGTACGGCTCCGTATAGGAACACAGCGGGCGCACCAGCGTGTCGGTACCGCCGCCTTCGCCCCACTGAATGATCCCGCTGACGGCGGCGTTTGCGCAGCCGGACAGCAGAAAAAGCACCAACAGGATGAGAAGCAGACGTTTCATACGGGACCTCCGGAAAGAATCTTTTATTATTATAGATATTTCGCTTGCATTTTGCAAGATTCGATGATACAATACGCACAAAATAAACAGCCTTATCAAGAGTGACGGAGGGACGGGCCCTGTGAAGTCCGGCAACCTGCTTTCGCAAGGTGCCAATTCCCGCAGCGTTAGCTGAAAGATGAGATGAATGGAAGCTCATCTCGGTGAGCTTTTTTGTTTGTCGGTAAGGCGGAAAGAGGAGAAATGAGAAAATCGTTGTTTACCAGTGAATCGGTCACGATCGGGCATCCCGACAAGATCTGCGATCAGATCAGCGACGCTGTGCTCGACGCGATCCTTGAGAAGGACCCGAACGCGCGCGTGGCGTGCGAGACGTCCTGCACGACCGGGCTTGTGCTCGTCATGGGCGAGATCACCACGGAATGCTATGTGGACATTCAGAGCATCGTGCGGAAAACCGTATGCGACATCGGCTATAACCGCGCGAAGTTCGGTTTTGACGGCAGCACCTGCGGCGTGATCGTCGCGCTCGACGCGCAGTCGGACGACATCGCTCTGGGCGTCGACCGCTCGCTTGAAAGCAAGCAAGGCATTGATGCGGATCCGATGGATACCGGCGCCGGCGATCAGGGCATGATGTTCGGTTACGCCTGTGACGAGACGCCGATCCTGATGCCGCTGCCGATCGACCTTGCGCACGCGCTCACCAGAAAGCTCACAAAGGTCCGGCAGAACGGCACGCTGACCTATCTTCGCCCGGACGGCAAGGCACAGGTCACCGTGGAATATGAGGACGACAAGCCCGTGCACATCGATACGGTCGTTTTGTCCACGCAGCACGACGAGCACGTTACGCATGAGCAGCTTGAACGCGACATGCTCGAGTATGTCATTCGTCCCGCATTGCCGGCGACGCTGTTTGATGAAAAAACACGCGTGCTCGTGAACCCGACCGGACGGTTCGTCATCGGCGGACCGCAGGGCGATTCCGGACTGACCGGCAGAAAGATCATCGTCGACACCTACGGCGGCTATGCACGCCACGGCGGCGGAGCGTTCTCCGGCAAGGATCCGACGAAGGTCGACCGCAGCGCAAGCTATATGGCGCGCTACATCGCAAAGAACATTGTCGCGGCAAAGCTTGCGCGCCGCTGCGAACTGCAGGTGGCGTACGCGATCGGCGTCGCAAAGCCGGTCTCTGTACGCGTGGACACCTTCGGGACAGGGACGGTTTCGGACGAGCTGCTCGAAAAAGCGGTGGCGGAGGTCTTTGATCTGCGTCCGAAGGCGATCATCGAAACGCTGAATCTGCGCCGCCCGATTTATCAGCAAACGGCAAAGAACGGGCATTTCGGCAATCCGGATTTCCCGTGGGAAAAGACTGACCGCGTCGACGCGCTTTTGAAAGCGGTCGAGCGCCTGAAATAACAATCATAAGGATCCATGAATCGGAGAATCCTGCAGCGGTCTCCGATTTTTTATATTTCATGCAATCTTTTGGCTCTTCAGCACGTCATATATACAGAAACGCGTTTCAAGAAAGGGAATTGAACATGCAAGAACGGAATGAACCCGACATCATCACCCGCGAAGGCTTTGCGGCAGCGGCGGCGTCGCTGGAACGGCTTCTGCTGACCGCGAGCTACGGTGTGCTCCATAACTGGGACGCAGCGTCAGATGCGGTGCAGTCGGCGCTTCTGAAGGCGTGGCGCGGTCGGCGCAGCGTGAAGGACGCTGCCAAATTCAAACCTTGGCTGGTGAAGATCGCCGTAAATGAGAGCAAAAGTATCGCCCGCAGAGGATTTACGGCAGAGCTTACGGAACCCCTTGCCGAGCAGTCCGCCGATCCGGATGTCAGACTGGATGTACAGCAGGCGGTCGACAACCTGCCCGAACGGTACCGATTGCCGGTGATGCTGTTCTATTATGAAGACATGACGGTAGCCGACATTGCGGCGGCGCTGGATCTGCCGCGCGGCACAGTGGTGTCTCTACTCCACAGAGGACGGGAACAATTGCGAAAGGAGCTGAAAGATTATGGAGTATAAAATGAATGCACAGGAACAGGAGAACGAACTGCGCGCCGATTCTTTGGCTGCGCTGCTGCAGGAAAGCAGACCTGAGCCGACGCGGGAAAGCAGGGTGCGTGTACGCCGGACGCTGGACCGGATTAAGACTTCCCCTTGGGAACGTCTTGCCGGTTCCCGCAAAGATAAGAGAGAAAATACCCGGAGCATGACACGGCTGCCGAAACGGGTCCTGATCCCGTTGGTGGCGGCGGCGCTGCTGCTCATTACGGGTACGGCTGTGGCAGCGGGCGTGCTGCTGCGGGATAACTATTCCCCGACCGACTATCTGAGCGAGACCAAGGCGGAGCGCGAGGAGAAGGGCGAAGCCATCCCGGACGTGGAAGCCGCCATTGCCTCCGCGGCGCCGGAAACCAAGGCGTACAGCATTACCATGCTGCCGGACCTGCCCGAAGCCGAGCTTCTGAACGGGTATCGTCAGGCGCAGGGACAGCCCGCGTATTCGGAAGCGGACTGGGGCTGGATGCGGAACATCAAACCGGAGATCCGGGAGGTGCTCTACGACGGGCGCAACTGCACGTTTACCGTGCGGCTGCATACGGACCACGGCATGCGCTTTGACTGGCCGCGCGAGGACGCGGGGCAGTGGGTGGAAGCGCTGATGGACGAAGCGCGGTTCCGCAGAGAAGGAGAGGATGCGGCAAGCGAACTGCTTGTGTCCGGCGGGATCCAATCCTTTGACGAAACCGGCGTCACCCTGGAAGGGGAGATCGAGCAGTATGAAACGCCGCTCCCGGACGAGGGACGCGTGGAGATCACCGTCGACGTGGGTCTGCGCGACGCGAAGGTGGAGGATATGAATCGGATCGGCGACGTGGCGGTTTTGAGCTTTACGTTCACCTTTGACGTCGACGCGGCGCAGGAGGCGTCAAAGCCCGTGGTGACGCTGCGCCCGCTCTCCGGCAGCGTGGTGCTGACCGTGGACGACTGGAGCGATCCCAACAAGCCTCCCGTCTATTATAACAAGCGGGTCAGCCTCGACGGCGTGGTGCTGCGCGAGGAGGCGGTCTACCGTCAGACCGGCGTCTATGTGACCTACACCGTGGAAAGCGCGCCGGAGGGCTGGACGGAGCAGTACACGAATGCGCTGCTGTATCCCAACCGTTACGGGGAATCGATCGGCTTGACGGTGAGATACCGGATCGGCAGGGACGGCGAATGGGCGCTTCCGGGTTACGAAAACCAAAGTCCGTTCGGCAAGTTCACCTGCATCGTGCCGATCTTCCCCTCGGACTACGAAACGGTGAAGCAGCAGGGTGTGACGCTGTCGCTTACGAACAGCTTCTGCACGGCGTTCAACGGCACGCCCGTGGGCGAGGACTGGCGCTATGACGTTCCGTGGGGGTCCTCTGAGATGCGGATGGATCCGCAGGCGCAGCCGATCGCCGAGTTCCCGTTGCCGCTGCCGTAAGCACAGCAATACCGGAATATGGAAACAGCCCCGCAGACCGCGGGGCTGTTTTGCTGTAAAATTACATCGCTTTGATCGCTTCGACGACGGCGCCCAAATGCATACCGAATGACGCTTTCACAAGGACTGTGTCGCCATCGCACAAAAGCGAGGGGAGGACTGAAAGAAGTGCGTCGACGGTAGCATACGCGTCGTTCGGATCGAACGCGGCGTTCTTTGCAAGCGTGCCGACGGTCAGCATGCGGTCGATCCCGAGCTGCTTTGCGTACGCGCCGATGCGCGCATGGAACGCCGACGCGTTTTCGCCGAGCTCCAGCATATCGCCGAAGATGCAGACCCTGCGTCCCGCGGCGGTCTTGAGCACGTCGAGCGCGGCTTCCATCGAAGTCGGATTGCAGTTATAGGACCCGTCGATGATCGTGAACCGGTCCGTGCGAATGATGTCGGAGCGTCCCGCACCGGGCTGAAACGCCGAAAGCGCCATCAGCGCGGCTTCGTCCGGTACGTGCAGAAGATGCGCGACGGTCAGCGCCGCAAGCGCGTTTTGCACCATGTGCTTTCCCGCAACGTGCAGAGTGACCGGAAGGCGTTTGCCGAACAGCTCGGCGGTAAAGGAAACGCCGTCGATGCCGTTCTCGCAAAGATCAACTGCGCGAACGTCGACGCCATCATTAAGCCCGTACGTGATCGCGTTCGGGATCGTTCGCAAATAATCGTCGTCGCCGTTTGCAACGACCGTTCCGCCCGGACGCATATGTTTGAGCATCTCGGTCTTGCCGCGGAAGATGCCCTCGCGCGAGCCGAAAAACTCGATATGTGCTTCGCCGATGTTCGTGAACAGGCAGATCGTGGGCTGCGCAACGCGCGCGATCGCGTCGATCTCGCCGAAGTGGTTCGTGCCGAGTTCCATGACGGAGACCTCATGCGTTTCGTTGATCTGCAGGACCGTCGTCGGTACACCCGTCTGATTGTTGAGGTTGCCGACCGTCGCATGCGTGCGGAGCGTGGTTTCGAGGACGGCCTTGACCATCTCCTTGGTGGTCGTTTTGCCGACGCTGCCGGTGATGCAGACGACCGGCAGATCAAACCGTTCGCGGTGCATTTTCGCGATATTCTGATAGGCGAGCACGGTGTTTGCGACACGAATGTGCGGATACGGAATATCCGTATCGGAGATGCTTAAAACCGCGCCTTTTTCCATCGCGTTCGGGATGAACCGATGTCCGTCAAACGTGCCGCCGCGGATCGCGACGTACGCCATGCCGGGTGTGAGGGCACGCGTGTCGATGGTGAGTCCGTCGATCACGGGATCGCCGAAATCGGCGGGGGCATACAGCGTCCCGCCGGTGGCTTCCAGTAATTCTTTGATCGTAAACCTTGCAGCCATATTATTTTTGGAGCGACAGAGAAATGATCGTGTCGCAGAGCCGTTCGTAGGAATATCCGACAACAGCGGCTTCCTGCGGGAGCAGGGAGGTCGGCGTCATGCCGGGCAGGGTGTTCGCTTCGAGACAGTAGGCGTCGCCTGCTTCTGTGAGCAGGAAATCGATGCGCCCGTATACCGACAGACCGAGAAGCCGGAAGACGTCCAGAGCGATCCTTTGAATGCGCGCAGTCGTTTCCGCGTCGATTTCGGCGGGTGTGACCTCGCGCGCGGCGCCTGCCTGATACTTGTTCTTGTAATCGTAGAAGCCGTGCAGCGGAATGATCTCGATCGGCGGCAGCGCCGTTTCGCCGAGGATCCCGCAGGACAGCTCGCGTCCTTTGATGTATTCCTCGACAAGGATGGTGTTTTCCATGGAAAACGCAAGCTTGAGTGCGTCGTAGAGCTCCCGTCGGTCGTGTACGATCGAAACGCCGATCGACGAACCGCCGTTGCAGGGCTTCACAACGCACGGAACGGGAAGGGCGTCGGGATCGAACGGATCGCCCGCCTTCAGAAGCATGCCGCGCGGCGTCAGAACGCCTGCCGCCTCGAATAGCTGCTTACTGATCCACTTATCCATTGCGTTGCGGCAGCCCTCCGCGCCGGAGCCCGTATAGCGGACGCCGCGCGCGTCGAAGAACGCCTGCAGCTTTCCGTTTTCACCGCAGTCCCCGTGCAGTGCCATGTAAACGATATCCGCCTGTTCGCAAAGCTCCGGGACATTCAGCCCGATGTAGTCGTTAAAGCCCGCTTTGCGGGAGCGGCGCAGCACATCCAGATCCGGCTCGGATTCCGAAACGCGGAACGGAGTGAGAGGCTTTGCCTGTGCAAACAGATCGGTTTTGCCGTCCCATTCGGGCAGTCCGAAAAACAGGTCGACCAGAATCGCCTGATGACCCAAAGAAAGCAACGCGTTTGCCGCCATGGTCCCGCTCGAAAACGAAACGTCGCGTTCGGGGGAGAGCCCGCCTGCCAATACTACGATTTTCATACTCATACCTCACTATTCTATTTTATATCACATTTTTCGCGCTATGACAACAGGTTCTTGCGGATGTGCGCAAAAATCGGGAGGATCCGCGTAAACTGTAGCGGGCGTGCCGAAATGAGACGCGCCGGAAAGGCGGCATATGAAACGGATCGTAACCTTATTTCTGATCGCGGTAATTCTTTGCGGCACGCTTGGGTGCGGTGAACATAACACCGGGATCGCATACCATACCGAGCTGACATTCGGCGAACTCAAAGTATCCGGAACGGACGCCGCGCTGGAGATCGCGCGGGCAAAGGAACTGCTCTTCCGGATCGAACGCGGCGAGCTTACGGGCATACGCGCGCAGGATGCGCTTGACGCAAGAACGGAGGCATATCGAAAGCTGCAGACAGACGCTTCGATCGCGTATGTGCGGTACTGCATTGACGTGACGAATGAGGCGAACAAACAGGCGTACGATGCGTTAAGCATCGATGTTGAGACGCTTCGCGGCAGTCTGGTCGACGCCGCGCTCCTGCTCAAGGACGATCCCGCGCTGCAGGCATATTATGACGCGGAGACGGTCAAAGCACTCCTGCGCGAGGATACGCTGTCCGATCCTTCGGTCCTGCCGCTGATCGAGAAGGAACGTACGCTTGTCGGAGAATACGAAGCGCTTTCGGAACAGCTTCGGATCGAATACAAGGGAAAGGCATGGACGGGGGACGAGATCCTTTCCGATCCGGCGCTGTCCGCAGAGGATTTCGAGCGCCTGTATGAATTGTATCTGGAGCGGTTCAATACGGAAGCAGGTACGATCTTTCTGGAGCTGATACCGGTGCGAAACGAGATCGCAGCAGCGCTCGGATATGACTCGTACGCCGATTATCGGTATGCATGCTTCGGACGAACATATTCGCCGGAAGAAGCCCGGCAGCTTTCAGCGCAGGTACAGAGGACGCTCGTACCGCTGCTTTCAGAGTTCGCGGGGGACTTTTTGCCGGCAGCCGTGCAGCTGTACGGGATGACGTTCGAGCCGGGACCGACGATGGAGCGGATCGGCGCTGCGGTCACGGAGCTTCTTCCGGTCCTGTCGGAACCGTGGGAATACATGATCTCGCACCGGATGTATGATCTCGGAGCGGATCTTTTCAGAATGCCGGGCAGCTTCACAACCTATTTTCCGGAATACGGGGCGCCGTTCCTGTTCGGCGAATGGACGAGCGGGTTCGAGTCGATCACGACCGTCGTTCATGAGTTCGGACATTTCGCGTCGTATTATCTGAACGGGGATTCGCTGGCTGCGGGAAATGTGCTGGATTTTGCCGAAATTGATTCACAGGGGCTTGAACTATTGACCGTTTTGCGGTATGATACGCTATATGGCGATCGTGCGGAAGCAGCAGGGACGGCGGAACTGTTTTTTGTGCTTTTTGCATTGATCGACGGATGCGCCGAGGATGCGTTTCAGCAGTATGCGTACGCGCAACAGGAACCGACGCTTGCAATGCTGAATGCGGAATATAGCCGGATCTGTTCCGGGTACGGACTGGATGCGCTCGGTCGGGAGGGAAGATCCTGGACGCAGATACAGCATACCTTTCAGTCCCCGTTTTATTACATCAGCTATGCGACAGGCGCGATCGCGGCTCTGGAACTGTATCTGAAGGGCAGGACGGATCAAAAAAAGGCGGCGGATGCGTATTACACGATCCTGACGCGGACAGATAAAACGGAATTGAACGAAGTGCTGAGCAGCGCCGGACTGCATGATCCGTTCGCTTCGGAAACGGTCGAAACGCTTGCAGCAGGGATGCGCGGCATTTGCCGGGACCGCGGAAACGATTGAAGAAGGAAACGTAACAGCAGATGAAAAAGATAGTGTGTTTTCTGATCACATGTTTGATGATATGCGTATTATTGCCGTCGGCAGCAGCGGAAAACGGCTTTACCGTGACGTATACGATCCCGGGAGGAAAGCCGGAGGAACGTCTTTTGGACGCGGATGTAATGACGAGACTGACGCTGCTGCGCATGCAAAGGCTTGAAATGACGCTGTCGAACGCGGGAGCAGGACGCACACTATATCTGGAATGGTTCACACTTCCCGAGAACGCTGCCATCGAACAGTACAGCGCATCAAATGAACTTCTGGGATCGACGGCGTTCGTTCGTCCGAGCCGCTATGCCGAAACGATCCCGGTCGATCCGGTGTGCGAAAGGATCGTTCTGGCTGCAAACGGCGCGGAATGCACCGTTTCAACGCTGTTTGTTTCGGACAAAGAACCGGAACCGGAACGCTGCTGGCTTTCCGAAACGCCGGACGCGTGTGATATCCTGATCGTTGCGCCGACGCCTGCAGATGTGATGGAGGTGTTCGGACCGACGATCGTCAAGTATGCGATCGGATACGGCATGTCCGTCGGGATCGTCTGTATGACGGTCGATTACCGTTACCGTCTTGAAGAGCTTGACCGTGTACTTTTAGAGCTCGGGATCGATAAAGCGCCGATCACACTGGGAATCGACGATCAAAACTATGCAAAATACATAGATGCCGGCAACGAAAACGTGCAGCGCATACAATGCGTAAAAGTGAAAGAACTGTGGACGAGGGATCATCCGGAGGAAAAGCTTGCGCTGCTGACGGAAGCCTTGCAGCCGAAGATCGTGCTGACCGTCGACGCGTCCGATGACGATCTGCGCGCATCCGAGACGTATTCCGCTGTGATGGCTGCGCTCGGAGAGTCTTCCCGGACGGACAAGCTGTATATCGCGTCCGACGCAGGAACGACAAGGATCGACTGTACCGAGCCGATGCGTACGCTCGGGGGATGGTCGGCGCACAAAACGGCGTCGGAAGCGTACCGCCTCATGGAATCGCGGGGACTGTATAGGATGCGGCTTCCGGAAGAACCGGCATATCGTCTTGAACTGCAGACAGTCGGCGTCGACGTACTGCAAGACGATCTCCTGGAAAACATTCCGCATGCGTCGCTGATCTCATATATCGAGCCGACGCCTGTAACGACAGAGGAACCGGAAACGCCAAGTCCGGCAGAAGAGAATCCCGCGCATGCGACGCCAACTCCGACGGAATCGGAAAGCCCGCTGCGGGAAGAGACGGAAATGAGCACACAGATTCCGGCGACGCCGCATACGTCCGAACAAAAAAGCGGATGGTTTTCCTGCGGCGGGAACAGCGGATCCAAAGTCGGCGTCGAGATCGAGACACAGGATCGAACGTCCGCATCCGGATCCGTTTCCACGCCGGCTGTGCACAAAGCAACAATTGCGCCGACGCCGACCGAATCGCCTGCACCGACGGCATCGCCGACTCCGGAACCGACGGCATCGCCGACCCCGGAACCGACGCATGCGCTTGAGCATACATCCTTCGACGATCACTTTCTCGCGGAAGGCGAACCGGAATTTGTATCGTTTGACAATGAAAACGGTTCGTGGATCTATCGTTCGGACATCCTTGCGGTTGAAATCAACCGCGTAGCGACCGTGATGTACGACGGCAGCAGAGAAAGAGAGGTCGTCTACTTCGTGGCGCATATCTATGAGCGCGAGTACGACAGCTTTCGCCCGACGTTCGGCTCCTGGAAACACGACGGGGGAGAGCTGAAGGAAGGGAAAAAGATGGCGCAGGAGATCAAAAGCGTGCTTTGGATCACCGGCGATAATCTGGTTTATCAGGACAGAGACAGGAAGGGGATTTTGATCCGGGACGGCATTGTGTTCCAGGAATCGAACTTCTACGACTCCTTCTGGATCGACCCGAAAACGAAGGAAATGAAGATCGTCCATAGAGGCGAGATCAACGCACAGGATCTTTTTCAGAGCGGTGTCGAGAATTGCTTCTCTTTTGCGCGCGCGGCATTCGGCCCCACCGTCATCGAAAACGGCGAGATCACGCAGGCGTGTCTCGGGTCGACAAGCGAAAATCCGCGCACGCTGCTCGGCATGATCGAACCCGGACATTTTGTGGCGGTGGTCGTGGACGGACGGCAGCCGGGCTACAGCGTCGGCATGAGAGGCGCGGAATGCGCGGAGCTGATGCACTCGCTTGGATGTGTAACGGCGTATAACCTTGACGGCGGTATATCTGCGACCATGGTATTCATGGGAAACAAGATTAACCGTCACGGATTGGGGGTTTATAACGGCATGACTGCTCAAAAGCGAATGATGCCGGACGGGCTGTCGTGGGGGTATTCCGAGCTTTGCGGAACCTTTGAAGCACTGCAGGAGGACAACGGCTGACAAAGCGCATGGAACGGCAGACGGACAAAAAACGACAATACGGGAATTGGATCATAACGGGCGCAGCGATCGTATTTGCTGCGCTCGCTGTCGTCGTGTGTCTGCTGCTGCGTCCGAAGGCAGGAGCTTACGATCGGTTTGTGATCCGTTACGGCGACGGGAAATCGATCGAGATCCCGGCATGGGAGACGCGTACGATCGTGATTCGGGACGGCGAGATCGTCGAGGAGGCGACCGGGGCGGATGCGGAGAACATCATCCGCATCGAGAACGGTGAGGCGTGGATGGAGCATGCGAACTGTCCGCACGGCGAGTGTATGCGGCAGGGACGTCTCAGCGCGGAAACGGTAAGGACACGTCCGCTCGGCACATGGATCGTCTGCGCGCCGCACAAGGTTTATATTGAGTTTACGGGAGGGGCGCAATGAAGATCCGCACGCTGACCAAAATGGCGCTTCTGACCGCCGCTGCGCTGATTCTCGGCTATATAGATTCGCTCATCCCGCTCGTGCCTTCCATACCCGGGATCAAGCTCGGACTGTCCAATCTGGTTTTGCTGTATGCGGTGTTTTATATGCGTCCTGCCGAAACACTGATTCTGATGCTCTTAAAAGTCGGTTTGTCGTCCCTGCTGTTCGGCAACGCCGTCGGCGCGCTGTACGCGTTGGCGGGCGGGGTGCTGTCCGTGACGGCAATGCTCCTTCTGCATCGGATCCCGGGCATCTCCGTGATTCCGGTCAGTACGGTCGGAGGGATACTGCATATCGTCGGACAATGCGCAGTCGGTTGTATTCTGATCTCCTTCCGCCCGGTGCTGTTCTATGCGCCGTGGCTGCTGATCAGCGGGACCGCGACAGGGCTGCTGCTCGGAATTGCGGCGCGCGCGGCGTTTTACGGCGTCGAGCGGTATGAAAGGAGGAGCGGCGCATGAAACGAAAGCTTCTGTTGATTTTGTGCTGTCTGCTGCCGCTGTTCGGCTGTGCTTCCGAGATCGCGCGTTCCGCAGCAGGGTTCGCCTGCGACACGGTCGTGACGGTCACGGCGTATGCGCCGCAGGAGATCGTCGACGGGACGCTGCAGGTCATTGCGGACTATGAATCGGTGCTCAGCAGGACGGTCGAAGGAAGCGATGTGTGGAAGCTCAATCATGCCGAAGGCGCACCGGTTGAGGTGCATCCGGAGACGGCGGCGCTTTTACGGCTTGCGGTCGAGATCGGAGAAAAGAGCGAAGGTGCGTTCGACGCGACGATTGCGCCGGCGTCCGCGCTGTGGGACTTTTCGGCGGATCATCCCGAGCTGCCGGACCCGGACGCGCTGCGTGCGGCGATCACGCGCGTGGATTATCGCAATATTGTGATCGACGGAAATACGGTAACGCTGCAAAACGGCGCCGAGATCGATCTCGGCGGTATCGCCAAGGGATTTATTGCAGACCGCGTCGCCGAGTATCTGCGCGGTCAAGGCGTCAAAAGCGCCTGCATCAATATGGGCGGCAACGTCGTAACGATCGGAACGAAACCGAACGGCGGGCTTTGGACGGTGGGCGTCCGTGATCCGAACGGAACGCCGGAGCAAAGCGAAGAGGTGCTGGAGCTGAAGGATGCCGCCGTGGTCACAAGCGGCAATTATGAACGATTCTTTTTGAAAGACGGCGTGCGGTATCATCACATTCTCGATCCCAAAACCGGCATGCCGGTATCGAACGGACTGGCGTCGGTCACGATCATCGGCGCGCGGTCCGATCTCTGCGACGCGCTCTCCACCGCGTGTTTTGTGTGCGGGGAAAAGAAGAGCCGCGCGCTTCTGGATCAATACGGCGTCCGCGCGATCTTCCTGTATTCCGACGGAACGCGCACCGCGTATCCGTAAACCGCAAACCAAAATGCAAAACGATCCCCCGGCGAAGAACCGGGGGATCGGCATTTTCTGTTATCGGATCGGCGTTATGGATTCGATCCTGCGCGAAACGGAATACAGCGACTGCAGATGCGGACGGAAACGCGCAACGAGCGTTCCCTGATAACGACCGTCGATCCGGGTGGAATGGATCACCGTGTTGTTGCCGAGATAGACCATGATATGTCCTGGCTTGTCACGCTTTTCGTTGAGCAGAACGATAAAGTCGCCGCGCTGGAGATTCGCAAAGTCTTCTTTGCTGCGCGTAACGCCCGTGTCCGTAAAAACGATCCGGGTCTTTCCGTTGTTCGCTGCAGGCACTCTGCCCCACGCGGAAGCGGTCAGATCAAAGATGGGTTCGGTCGGAGATTCCCGCAGATAATCGTAGCCGCGGAAGATCCAGCAGATCAGCCCGGAGCAGTCATACGCTTCGTCGCCGATGCGCCGCGCATTGCTGTACGGCGTGCCGAGGCGGTCGTAAATGATCGAGATCATGCACTCGATGAAATGCGCCTTCTCATCGACGATATAGGGGCAGATCCGCCTTGCGCTGTCGAAGTATTTCACGGAGATCTGATCGATCTCCACATCCACGACAACGCCGTTGCGAACGGTCAGCATGCGGCCGTCGCCGAGATAAATCCCGCATTCGGTGAGATCGCCGGAATACGGTCCGTGCACCACGACTTCGACGTCGCGCACAACGGCGTCGCCCTTCCCGGCGTCATCCGCAAAGAACAAAAGATCGCCGGCTTCGATCGACTCGAAATCTCCGATGTACTGCCATTCGGTCTCTTCGCCGTCACAGGTCACCTGATCGCCGGAGCTGTTGAACAGTTTGAAGAGCAGGGAATTGTAGATCGGCGCGATATAGAGATGTTTCGGATACAGCGTTTCGTCTTCGAGCGGCTTTTGATAGAATTTGTAGTAGACCTCGTTGAAATGCAGCCCCTCGGCGCGCAGCATATCGTAAAGAAACTCCGCCGGGTTTGCATACGGTTCTCCGACGTGCGTATACGCATCCGCAACGAGCGCTTCGGTCGAGAAGGTGCTTTCGGGCGTCTCGCAGGACTGGTGCAGCAGGGCAAGGAACGTCTCCTCGTCCACGAACCGGATCTGTCCGAGCTGCACATAGCCGGTTTTGCCTTCCGTATTCATAACGGCGGCAAATCCTTTCTCCGTATCGACGCCGATCACGCGAACGACGGCATAGTCTGCATGCGCGGCAGTGACCGATTCCACCGTGCGTGCCGAGTACATGATGCCGTGCGGGCGAACCATTACGGCATAGATGCTCTCGGGCGCAGTCAGTTTTGTCTCCTGAACGGCACGCACATCAAGATATCCTTCGGTGCTTGCGCCGATCGGACGAAGACGGTAATAGGTGCGTTCATCCGTTTCCACCGTATCGAGGACGAGCCATTCATGCGTATATACGCCCTCGGTCGGCGTAAAGGGATAGATGTACTTCCGCTTGTCGGGATCCGTGCTGCTGTAAACGGAGGGCTTTGCCCCTCTGGTGGATACGATCTTCAGCTCCTGGCCGTACGCGAGCGTGTCCAGCATGATCATTTCATCGTCTTCATCGAAGGGGATGGGCGTGGGCGTCGGTTCCGGCGTGGGCTCCGGCGTGGGCGTCGGTTCCGGCGTGGGGGTCGGGACCGGCGGCAGTGTGATCGGGACCTCGGTCTGCGCAACGACGACCGGCTCTTCCTCCGGCGTCGGATCCGCTTCGATGACAAGCGGCGGCTCTTCGGTCGCAGTTACAATCGCCTGCTGCGCGGAAAAGCCGCAGGCAATAAATATGAAACATAATAATGAAAGTAAAAGTAGCTTTTTCATAATTCTACAGTTTAACGTTCATCGCGACAAAAGTCAATTAACGCAATGTAAAATCTTCTCGACGCCTTTACAAATTCAGCGCCGTTGTGTACAATACCGACACGGAGGATACCGTTATGAAACAGGAACACATCGATCGCATCAACGAGCTTGCGAGAAAAGCGAAGACGGAGAGCTTGACCCCGGAGGAGACGGAGGAGCGCGACCGGCTCAGAAAGGCATATATCGCGGACTTCCGCAGTTCCCTTGAGGCGCATCTGGACAATACCTACATTGTCGACGCAAAGGGCAACAAGACCAAGCTGCAAAAGAAACGCTGAACCTGCATGCCGGGAGACGGACGAACCGCCTCCCGGTTTTGTCAATATCCCGCCTGTATGATCGACCCGTCGACGGCGTTTATGAGAAGCGCCTGCGGCGTCATATCCGGATCGTCGCGGAAGCTCTTGGTCAAAGGCTCGTCGAACAGCACGACCCAGCAGGGGATCTCGAAGTAATCGTCCGAATTGCGCACATGCACGGTATAACAGGTTAGAAGCAGCCGGTAGACTTCGATCTCCGTAACGGCCCCTTTTTCAAACCACGAGCCGGACAGCGTCGCGCGCAGCGTATTTTTCACGTGGGTCTGCACCTCGGAAAACGGCAGCAGATCCACATTCTCGTTCTCGATCCCGATGATCTCCTTCGGATGGCTGTATCGAAAGCTTATAATCCCGCTTTCGTCGATCAGAATACGGATCTCCTCATCCGGAATGTTCGTGACCTTGGCATAGTCGGGTTCGCTCTCATAGTTTAAGCTGGCCGACGGCTCTATCGGGGAAGAAATGGCGGGGTATCCGCCGTACAGCCGCCGAAGCACAAAGCCCCAGCCCTGCGATAGGGAGGTATAGGATCGCTGCGCCCCGTCCCGGTCCGCGCCGCCGTATGGGTGCATCAGGTTTGCTTTCTGTGCATCGACGATCGAGAAATCGGACAGCCCAAGCCTGTTAAGCTCCTGTGTCAGGACCTGCTCGGCGTCCTCGCGGCGCATCGACGGCTCCTTCCAGGCGGCGAAAAGTCCCGGATCCCATCCGGCCTGCTTTTGACAGGAGGATTCCGTGACCGTATATCCGTTGAGATCTGCGCGGCTCACATCGAAATACCGTGCATCTTCGCCTTCGCGTCCGATACTGACGATCGCCGTACTGCCGTCCGTCATCGCATATCGCGCGCCGAGGTCGTTGACCGGAACCGAAGCAAAATCGGTGACCGGCTCCGGATCGTTTGTGTCCGGTGCGTTCTGAATCTGCTCCGCATACCATGCAGATTGCGCCGCAAACTGCTCTTCGGAGATCGCTTCGACCTCGGCAGTCAGCTCGCCGCTTTTCCGCAGATTGTCCGTAGATTCGTTATAATCGTCGACGAATGCCTGAAACTCACGCTTCCAGTCGTCCTTCGTGGATTCGAGACGCATGCGGCTTTTCGGCGTTCCGAGCAGCGCCGAGAGCAGCGCCGCCGTACGTTCCTGTGAAAAAACCTCCCTGCGGGTACGGTAAACGGGGTAGACGCCGTCCGTGCGCTGCATGACGTTGGCATGAATTGAGACCGTGATCTTCCCGCAGTCGAGCGTTTCGTCCTCGTCCCATCGGCCCGGAAAGCGCTGTGCATCGCCGCTTTGTTCACTCCGGATCTGATGCTCCGTAACGTTGTCGCCTTTGTTGACGACAAATTCTTCTTCGGGCGTGGGTACGCAGGCGACGATGAGGGCGAGGAGCAGGCAGAGGATGATGATTCGTTTCATGAAAAGCCTCCTTTCAGACATACATCCGTGATTCTATGAGAACAGCATACAAAGGAGATTCGTCCGAAACGTCACAGAGTTGTCACAGAAATGTAATATGACCGTGAATAACCGGTAAATATGGAATTTTGTGTAAAAAAAGAAGGTCCTCCGTCGGAGAACCTTTCTGAACGTGTTCAAAGATCACATATCACGGCGCATTAAAACGCGGGCGGGGGAACGATGTCGTCGTCGCCGCGGAGCGCGGCTTCGCGGGCGCGGCGCTTGGCTTCGGCGGCTTCGGCGTCCTTTCTGCGCTGTTCCTCGATCTGCGCCTTGATCTTGTTTTCGATCTCCTGGCAGACCTCGGGGTTGTCCTTCAGGAACAGGCGCGCGTTCTCGCGACCCTGCGCCATGCGCATCTCACCGTATGAGAACCACGAGCCGGACTTGATGATGATGCGGCGGTCGATCGCCATGTCGAGGATGCAGCCCTCTTTGGAGATGCCTTCGCCGTAGAGCATATCGAACTCGGCTGTGCGGAACGGCGGCGCGACCTTGTTCTTGACAATCTTGACGCGCGTGCGGGAGCCGACTGCGTCGTTGCCCGCCTTCAGCGTTTCGATGCGGCGGACATCCATACGGATGGAGGCGTAGAACTTCAGCGCCTTGCCGCCGGTCGTCGTTTCGGGGTTGCCGAACATGACGCCGACCTTCTCGCGCAGCTGATTGATGAAGATCACGACGGTGTTGGTCTTTGCAACGCACCCCGTGAGCTTGCGGAGCGCCTGCGACATCAGACGCGCCTGCAGACCGACGTGCGAATCGCCCATGTCGCCTTCGAGCTCGGCTTTCGGAACGAGCGCAGCGACCGAGTCGATGACGATCACGTCGATGGCGCCGCTGCGCGCGAGCGCTTCGGCGATGTCGAGCGCCTGTTCACCGGTGTCCGGCTGAGAGACATAGAGGTCCTCGATCTGTACGCCGAGATGCTCGGCATAGACCGGGTCGAGCGCATGCTCCGCGTCGATAAACGCCGCGGTGCCGCCCATCTTCTGCGCCTGCGCGACGATGTGCAGGGCGATGGTGGTTTTACCGGAGGACTCCGGTCCGAAGATCTCGACCACTCTGCCGCGCGGAACGCCGCCCACGCCGAGCGCAAGATCCAGGTCCAGACAGCCGGTCGGGATCACGGAAACCGGCACGCGCGACGCGTCGCCCAGCTTCATGATCGCGCCCTTGCCGAAGCTCTTTTCGATCTGACTCAGTGCAATTTCCAATGCTTTTTCTTTTTCCAACATGTCGTGTTCCTCACTTTCAAGTCTTGCGTATAGTGTATTATATCACATGTCCGTTATTTCGTACAGATATTTCTGCGCAAAAGATCGAGCGCGTTCAGCATCGCGGAATGCCGGATGCGGTCGCGGTCGCCGAACAGGTTCAGCCGTTTCACGATCGTGCCGTTTTCGCTCGCAAGCGCGATGAACACCGTGCCGACGGGCTTGTCCGGCTCGCCGCCGTCCGGTCCCGCATAGCCGGTCGTGGACAGGGCATAGTCGGTATTTGCGGCTTTCCGCGTGCCTTCCGCCATCTCTCTTGCGCATTCCTCGGAGACTGCGCCGACGGTGTCGAGCGTCTCTTTGCGGACGCCGAGGCGGCGCATCTTCGCGTCGTTTGAATAGGTCACGTCGCCTTCGATAAAGTACGCAGAGCTACCGGGGTAGTTGATGAACGCGTTCGCAAGCCTGCCGCCGGTACAGCTTTCGGAAACGGCAAGCGTTTTACCCGCGGCGATCAGCGCATGATGGCAGACCTCCGCAAGCTCGCGTCCGTTTGTATCGTAGACAACGTCGCCGAGCGTCGCCTTGATCGACTCGATCACAGGCAGCACAAGCGCTTCGCCCTCGGCGTCGTCCCGGCAGCGGGCGGTAACGCGCAGCGTGACCTCGCCGGTCTTGGCATACGGTGCGATCGTCGGGTTCGTCTGATGCTTGATGAGCGCGTCGAGCCGGTATGTTACGTCCGATTCGCCCATGCCGAAGATGCGGATCTCGCGCGAATAGAGCCGGTGCCCCGCTTTTTCAAGCAGCCAGGGGAGAACGTGGTTTTTGAACATCGGCATTAGCTCGCGCGGCGGTCCGGGCATCAGAACGGCGGCTTTGCCGTTCGCTTCCATGATGCAGCCCGGCGCGGTGCCGTTCGGGTTTTCAAGGATGATCGCGTCCGCAGGGAACATCGCCTGCTTTTTGTTGTTCGGCGCGATCGTTCTGCCCCTGGAGGAGAACCAGTATTTCAGCTTTTCCCATTCGTCATCAAAGAGCACAAGCTCCTTGCCGAGCGCTTTTGCGACGGTTTCCTTGGTAAGATCGTCGTCGGTCGGTCCGAGACCGCCGGAAAGCAGGACGACGTCCGCACGGGAAAGCGCGGTTTCGACCGCCTCCGTAAGCCGTTTCGGATTGTCGCCCACAACGATCTGGTGATACATATCGACGCCGGACGGCGCAAGCTCCTTTGCGATGAAATACGCGTTGGTGTTCAGGACCTGTCCCATCAAGAGCTCGGTCCCGACGCAGATCAGTTCAGCAATCATGCAGATTCAAGGCTCCTTTGTTTTTTACGATATACTCGATCGCGGATATGACCGACAGCGCAAGCGCGACAAAGACGAGCGCTTCGATCAGATACCGGAGATAGGGATTCAGATACCGGAACGGAAACTCGTCGTAGAGCAGAAGCGCGATCACGATGATATCCTGAAACGTCGTTTTCCACTTGCCGAGCTTGCCGGCGGCGATCACGATACCCTTTGAAGCGGCGATCTGACGCACGCCGGAGATCAGAAACTCCCGCGCGATAAAGACGATCGTGACGACCGGATGGAGCAGATACTTCGGATGCGCGGCGTCGGACGTACAGGAGAGCATGACGAACGCGGCGACGATCAGCATCTTGTCCGCGATCGGATCCATCAGCTTACCGAAATCGGTCACGAGGTTGTGCTTCCTTGCATAGTTGCCGTCAAGAATATCGGTGATCGCGGCGGCAAGGAAGATCATTGCCGCGACCCAGTGACTGTACGGCGCAAACGCCGTCCACAGGTTCGGAAGCAGCAGCGCAAGGATAAACAGCGGGATCAGAAGGATCCGCAGGATCGTCAGCTTGTTTGCGGTATTCATAGGCTTTCTCCGATCATGTCATAGGAATCGGCGCCGGTGAGGCGGATCCTGAGATACTGTCCGGGCTCGTGCCGATAGCTCGGCGCGATGCAGACCGTGCCGTCGGCGTCCGGCGCTTCGCGGATCGTTCTGCCGTAGGTCCCGTCCATGCCGGTCTCCTCGACGAGCATCAGAAGCTCGCGTCCGACCCAGCGTTCGTTGCGCGCCTTCGAGATCGCCTGCTGCTGCTCCATCAGCGCCGAAAGACGCACCTCTTTGACCTCATCCGGGATCTGATCCGGCATCGTTTCGGCGGCGGTACCCTCCTCGGGAGAGAACGCAAACGCGCCGACGCGGTCGAACGGGTAGTCTTTGAGAAACTGCATGAGCTCCCGGAACTGCGCGTCGGTCTCGCCGGGGAAGCCGACCATCATGGTCGTGCGCAGCGTGAAATCCGGATAGTGTTTGCGGATGTGATCGAGCACGCTTTCGATATGCGCCTTGCTGCCGCGCCGGTGCATGCGGCGCAAAAGCTCGTCGCTGCAATGCTGCAGCGGCATATCGAGATACGGCACGAGCTTTTCGCCCTCCGCCAGCGTATCCAAAAGCAGCGGCGTGACCGTATCCGGATAGGTGTAGAGCAGACGGACCCACCGGAGCCCGTCAATGCGGTCCAGTTCTTTGAGAAGCGGTATGAGCCGCGGCTCGCCGTACAGATCCTTTCCGTAGCCGGACGTATCCTGCGCAATGACCGACAGCTCGGTCACGCCCATGCCGGCGAGCGCCTTTGCCTCGTCGACAAGCTGTTCCATCGGCGTACTTTGAAGGTCGCCGCGGATCAGCGGGATCGCGCAGTACGCGCAGCGATTGTTGCATCCGTCGCCGATGCGAAGATACGCACGGTACGGCGGCGTGACCAGCAGGCGTTCGGGTCTGATGATCGGGGAGCAGGGGAGGTTCAGCTTTTCGGCAATCAGCCGCGGGAGCTTTTCATATTCGCGCACGCCGAGGAAAAGATCGACCTCGGGCATTTCCTCGGTGAGCTCCTTCCGATAGCGTTCGGAAAGACAGCCGGTCACGACCAAAAGCCGACAGCGTCCGCTTTCCTTATACTGCGCCATCTCGAAGATCGCGTCGATCGACTCCTCCTTGGCGGGGGTGATGAATCCGCAGGTGTTGACGATGAGGATATCCGCCTCGGACGGTTCGCCGGTAAACGAATAGCCCGCTGCCTTCAGATATCCCAGCATCGTCTGCGTATCGACCTGGTTTTTGGCGCAGCCGAGGGAGATCACGCCGACGTTCATGCTTCGGTATCCTCCTCAAAATCGGTTTCGTCCGGTTCGACCGGCTCGTCGTCGGAGGCAGGCGCGCCGCCGCCGAACACGCGGTTGAACTCCGCCTGCGTGATCAGGACCTGACGCGGCTTGCTGCCGTCGAACGGCGAGACGTATTTTTTCTGTTCCATCATATCGACGAGACGCGCCGCGCGCGCATAGCCGACGCGCAGGCGTCTTTGGATCATGGAGATCGAAGCCTGTCCGTTTTCCATGACGACGCGGACCGCTTCGCCCAAAAGATCGTCCTCCTGCTTGCCTTCGCCGAAGACGCCGCCCTGCGCGCCGCCCTTGGCTTCGTCGTTGATCTCGTTCAACACATCTTCGGAGAACTGCGTATCGTTCTTCTTAAAGCCGGACATGACGCGTTCGACCTCTTCATCCGAAACGTATGCGCACTGTACGCGCGTCGGCTTGCCGGCGCCGTTCGGGTGGAAGAGCATATCGCCGCGGCCCAAAAGCTTTTCCGCGCCGGTCGCGTCCAGAATGATGCGCGAGTCGATCGCCGAGCTGACCGCAAACGCACAGCGCGACGGAATGTTCGCCTTGATGAGACCGGTGATGATGTCGGCGCTCGGACGCTGTGTTGCGACGATCAGATGGATGCCGGCTGCGCGGCCGAGCTGCGCAATGCGGCAGATCGAATCCTCGACATCGTCGGGCGCGACCATCATGAGGTCGGCAAGCTCGTCAATGATGATGACCAGCTTCGGGATCTTTTTCTTGGGATCGTCCATCAAAGAATTGTAGCGCGTCAGCTCTCTTGCGCCGACCTCTGTGAACTTCCTGTAGCGCAGGGTCATTTCATTGACAGCCCAGCGCAGCGCGCTCGCCGCCTTTTTCGGCTCGGTCACGACCGGGATCAGAAGATGCGGCAGCGTGCCGAAGACGGAGAGCTCGACCATCTTAGGGTCGACCAGGATCAGCTGCAGCTCCTGCGGCGAGGATTTATAGATCATGGAGATGATCAGGTCGTTGATACAGACGGACTTGCCGGAGCCGGTCGAGCCCGCGATCAGCATATGCGGCATCTTGCCGAGATCGGCGACGATGATCTTGCCGGCAATGTCCTTGCCGAGCGCCATCGTGACCGGGGATTTTGCATTCTGGAACTCATCGCTGTCGATGATATCGCGCAAAAGCACGGTCGCCGCGTCCTTGTTCGGAACCTCGATGCCGACGGCGGCTTTGCCGGGGATCGGAGCTTCGATGCGCACGCGCGGCGCGGCAAGCGCAAGGGCGATGTCATTGCTGAGCGTTGTGATGCGGTTCACGCGCACGCCCGGTGCCGGTTGGAGTTCGTAGCGGGTGACGACGGGACCGACGGAGATGTTGATGACCTTTGCGGCGATGTTGAAGCTTGCAAGTGTTTCCTCCAAAAGACGCGCGATCGCGGTCGGGTTCTCCGCGTTCTTTGCAAACGTCTCGCGCGGTTTATTGAGACAGTCGATCGAAGGCGGTTCATATGCCGGCGCTTCGGGCACAGGCGGCACAACGATCGGAAGCTCGTCCTCTTCTTCCGGTTCAACCGGCGCGGCGGACTTTTTCGCGGGCTTTTCCGGTTCCTTCTTCGGCTGATCGGGGACGAGCGATTCGGCAAGCTCCGAGAAGGCGGGCGCCTTCTTCGACGGCTTTTTCGCCGGCGCAGGCGTAATAACAAGCTCGTCCTCTTCGTCTTCAAAAGACACGGGCTCGGGCTTTTTCGTCGTACGGACGTCCTTGCCGGTCAGATCGAAATCGGATGCGGCGTTCGGCTTAACGAGCTGACGCTTGCGCGCAGGCTGTTCCGGCTCGGGCGCGGGGACCTCGAACAGCTCGTCAAACGGGATCGGTTCGGATCGCTTGCGCGGCGCGGGCTTTTTGCGCGCAGGCGCCGCGTCCTCGTCGATGGTGGTGGAAAAGCTCTTCTTCCACGGGCGGTATGCGGTATCGACGTCTTCCGGATTGTCATAGTTGTCGTAATCCTCGTAATCGTCCTCGTCATACTGCTCGCGCTCCGCGATCTTTTCGCGCACCTTCGTGCCGAACGCGTCGGTATATGCCTTGATCGAAATGCCGGTGCAGAGCAGGACGGAAATCAAAAAGCCCGCGATGATCACGACCCAGCAAAGAAGCTTTCCGCCGATCACATAGAGCAAGGTCGGCAGGATCATGCCAAGCACGCCGCCGCCGACGTGATGATTCACGCCTTCAAGCCAGGCGTTTGGGAATTGTCCGAAAAACTGAGAGAGGTAGCCGGAAAAGGTCATATCGGACGCGCCGAACGGTCTCAGCTCGTACAGCGTTTTGCTGGTCCACATATGCAGCGCGCAGAGAATGAACCAGAATGCCAAAAGACCGGTCAGCAGCGTACCGCGCGCAGGCTTTTTCCTGCCGCCGATGATCAGATAGAATCCGACGATCACAAACAGAATCGGAACGACATAGGCAACGCATCCGTGCATGCCGAGAAGGTAGCCGGAGATGATCGTGCCGAGCCAGTCGTCCGATCCGCTGTACAGGTATACGGCAAACAGCGCGCCGAGTGCGATCAGCACGATGCCGAAGATCTCGATCGCCGCGCGGGGCGTGCGCTTCTCCGGCGCTTTCTTTGAAGACTTGCCTTTTGAACTGTTCTTTGCTGCCGCGGGTTTCTTTGCGCCGCTCTTTGCAGGCGCTTTCTTTTTCGCGGTCGTTTTATTTGCCATGGATGATCCTCCGATAAACCATTTTCTATCAATTGTATTATACTCCGAAACGCGCGCCGGCGCAAGCATAAAAATCAAACGGCTTGCGGGGCGGTCTGTTCCATGCTACAATAACAGAAAAAACGGGGAGCCGGGGGATATGGATCCGAAGCTTTTGATCTGGGATTGGAACGGCACGATCATCGACGACGCCGATCTGTGCTTTACAATCGAAAACGAACTGCTGCGGGAACGCGGGATGCGGGAAATCACGAAGGAATGGTATCTTGCGCACTTTTCGTTTCCGGTCCGCGCATACTATGAGCAGATGGGATATACCTTTGAAACGGAATCCTTTGAAGCCGTCTCCTCCGATTTCATGGAGCGGTATCGGAAGCGCTGCGCTTCGTGTTCGCTTCGGGATGGCGTTATGGACGTACTGGAATCGGCAGGGAAACGGGGCATTCCGCAGACCCTGCTTTCCGTGACGCAGCAGGACGATCTTCAAAACCAGGCGCACTTGTTCGGTGTGTCGGACTGCTTTTCCGAGATCCTCGGACAGGACGACTGCCTCTGCGTCTCCAAGATCGACCGTGCAAAAACGTATATGGACCGTCTCGGGATCGATCCCCGGGATGCGCTGTTCATCGGTGATACGAACCACGACGTCGAAACGGCGAACGCGGTCGGCTGCAGATGCGTGCTTCTTGCTGGCGGGCATCAGGCAAAGGACGTGCTGCTGCGCTGCGGCGTTCCGGTGTACGATACTGCGGAAGCGCTCGGAAAGGATCTTTTTCGGTAATATGGCGGATTCGTTTTTTCAAAAGGTATATGCCGTCGTCGCCGCGATCCCGTACGGAAAGGTGACAAGCTACGGCGATATCGCAAAGGCGATCGGGTATCCGCGGCGTGCGCGGTTTGTCGGCTTTGCCATGCGCGCCTGCCCGGACCATCTGCCGTGGCATCGCGTGGTGAAGGCGGACGGATCGATCGCGGGCGGCGATTTTGCGCCGGTGCGGGAAATGCTGCTGCGGAACGAAGGCGTTCCGTTTCTGCAGGACGGCAGGGTCGATATGCAACAATGCCGCGTGACTGTTCCGTATGCGGCGGACAAATCATGAAAACCCTGCAAACGGCATTGCAACCGGGCGGTGTTTGTGGTATGCTATAAAATTGAAATAATCTGCTGAGGAAGAAATCAATGAAACGGACGGATATCGGCGGACAGGCTGTGATCGAAGGCGTGATGATGCGTTCCGAAAAGGGAACGGCATTGGTCGTACGCCGCAGCGACGGTTCGCTTGCAAAGGAATTTCACCATCAAAGGACCCGATATAAAAAAGGCTCGTTCCCGACCTGGCCGGTCGTGCGCGGCGTGTACGCGTTTTTCAAGGCGCTGTCCGACGGCATGAGCATCACGACCCGCGCGGCGGAGCTTTTGGGCGAGGAAGAGGAGGAACCCTCGAAGTTTGAGCAATGGCTTGCAAAGCGCTTCAACAAGTCCGCAATGGACGTTGTGAAATGGGTCGCGATCCTGCTTGCGGCGGTTTTGGCAATCGGGCTGTTTTTCCTGCTGCCGATCGGCGTGATCTCGCTTCTGGAGCTGGTTTTCGGTAAAATGAGCGCGGTCTGGAGCGCGGTCGTACAGGGTCTTGTGCGGCTCGTGATCTTTTTACTGTATATCTACGGAATCTCGAAGATCAAGGATATCAAGCGCGTATTCATGTATCACGGCGCTGAGCACAAAACGATCGCCTGCTACGAGTCGGAGCTTCCGATGACACCGGAAAATGCGGCGAAGTGCACGCGCCTGCATCCGCGCTGCGGCACGAATTACCTGTTTTTAACGATGGCGGTATCGATCGTCGTGACGACCGTGATCTCGGCGCTCTGTACGCTGATCCCGGGCTTTACGGCATGGCACGACGCGAGCGGCGTAAACCGCTTTCTGTTCCGCATCGCGCGGATCGTGCTGATTCTGCCGATCGCCGGCATCTCCTACGAGGTGCTGAAAGCGGCGGCAAAGCGCGACAACCTTGTCTGCCGCGTCGCCCGCGCGCCGGGACTTGCGCTGCAGCATCTGACGACCAAGGAGCCGACCGCGGATATGCTCGAAGTCGCGATCGCGTCGTTCGAGCTTGCGCTGCATCCGCCGAAGGGCGATCTGGAATTTGACGAAAAGGCGTCCGCGACGAAAACGGAGGAAGCGTCGGAAGCAGCGGAAAAGCCGGCGGAAGCGCCGAAAACGGACCCGGATGCGAATGAGGCGGCAGAGGCATGATCGTCCGGAAGGCGGAACAGCGGATCACAGAGCTTTTGAAACCCGTTGCGGGTGAGGACGCGCGTACGGAAGCGGTGTTTTTGCTTCGCGCAAGCGGGTTTCATTCGCCGTATCAGGAGTTTACGGAAACGGACGCAAAGTCGCTGGAGCCGCTGATCGAGCGCAGACTTTCCGGAGAACCGCTGCAGTATGTGCTCGGCGAATGGGAGTTTTACGGGCTCCCGTTTTATGTGGATCAAACCGTGCTGATCCCGCGTCCGGATACGGAGCGCCTTGTGGAAACGGCGCTGCCGATGCTTTCGGAGGATCGGCGCGACGTGCTGGATCTCTGCTGCGGAAGCGGCTGCATCGGGATCGCGCTTGCCGTTATTGGCGGCGCAAGCGTCACGGCTGCCGATATCAGCGCCGACGCGCTTTCAATGACCGAACGCAACGCGCGGCGAAACGGCGTTTCCGTAAAAACCGTGCAGAGCGATCTGTTTGAGCATGTTGAGGGCGCCTTCGATCTGATCGTATCGAATCCGCCGTATCTCAGTCAGACGGAAATGGATGCGCGGGACGCAAGCCTTTGCTTTGAGCCGTCTCTTGCTCTGTTCGGCGGAGAGGACGGGTTGGATTTTTATCGCCGGATCGCAAAGGATTTCCGGCGGTTTCTGAAGCCGGGCGGCACACTGCTTCTGGAGATCGGCTGCACGCAGAAGGAAGCGGTCGGAGCACTGTTCGGCAAGTATGAATGCGTCAACGATTACGGCGGGCGACCGCGCGTGATTACGGTAAGGAACGATGATTGAGAAGCTGAAAAAATGCAAAGAACGATATGAAGCGCTGACCGAGGCGCTGTCCAAGCCCGACGCGGCAAACGACCGCGAGACGTATACCGCGCTTTCGCGCGAGCATGCGGAGCTCTCCGAGATCGTCGCGGCGTTCGACCGGTATACCGGGACCGAGCGCGAACGCGACGACTGCCTTGCGCTGCTTTCCGAGCATCCGGAGGAGGAGATGAAAGCGCTTGCGGAGGAAGAGCTTGCGGCGCTCAACGCCTCGCTTGCGGAGCAGGAAAACGAATTGAAGGCGCTGCTGCTGCCGAAGGATGAGAACGACGACCGCGGCGTCATTTTGGAGATCCGCGCAGGCACGGGCGGCGATGAGGCGTCGCTGTTCGGCGCGGACCTTCTGCGCATGTATCTCAGATACGCGGAACGGCACGGCTTCAAGACCGAAACGCTGTCCGAAAACGTCACAGAGCTCGGCGGCGTCAAGGAGATCATTCTGTCCGTGTCCGGCAAACGCGGCGCGTACGCGCGGCTGAAGTTCGAGGGCGGCGTGCACCGCGTGCAGCGCGTGCCGGAGACCGAATCGCAGGGACGCATCCACACGAGCGCGGCGACGGTCGCGGTCATGCCGGAGGTCGACGATATCCATATCGAGATCAGGGATTCCGATCTTCGCATCGATACCTACCGTTCGAGCGGCGCGGGCGGACAGCATGTCAATAAGACGTCGTCCGCGATCCGCATCACGCATATCCCGACCGGGATCGTGGTCGCGTGTCAGAACGAGCGCAGCCAGCTGCAGAACAAGGAGCAGGCGATGCGGCTTCTGAAGAGCCGCCTGTATGAGCATTTTGCGTCGGAGCAGCATGCGCAGCTTGCCGATCAAAAAAAGAGCATGGTCGGAAGCGGCGACCGCAGCGAGCGTATCCGCACCTATAACTTCCCGCAGAGCCGCGTGACCGATCACCGTATCGGGCTCACGCTGTATAAGCTCGAACAGTTTTTGGACGGCGATATGGACGAAATGATCGACGCGCTGACGCTTGCAGAACGCGCGGCAAAGCTAAGCGGGGAGGCGGACGCATGAAAACGGAAGTGATCTCCGCGATCCGTATGGAGGACGCCGGAACGACGCGCGGCGCGGAGCTGATCCAGAACGGGGAGCTTGTCGCGTTCCCGACCGAAACGGTCTACGGGCTTGGCGCGAACGGCATGGACGGCGAGGCAGTCGATCGCATCTTTGAAGCAAAGGGCAGACCGAACGACAACCCGCTGATCCTGCACATCGCGAAAAAAAGCGACGTCAAGCTTTTGTGGGCGCATGTTCCGAAGCTTGCGAATACGCTGATGGACACCTTTTGGCCCGGACCGCTGACGCTGATCTTCAATAAGGCGGACGAGGTCCCCTATGAGGTGACGGCGGGGCTCGAGACCGTTGCGGTCCGCATGCCGTCGGACAAGACCGCTCGGCTGCTCATTCAGAAATCGGGCGTGCCGATCGCGGCGCCTTCCGCAAACCGCTCGGGCAGACCGAGCCCGACGACTGCGGAACATGTGCTTGCGGACATGGACGGACGGATCCCGCTGATTTTAGACGGCGGTCCCTGCAGATACGGCGTGGAATCGACGGTGCTTTCGCTGGTCGGCGAGCCGACGATCCTGCGGCCCGGCGCGATCACGCGCGAAATGCTCGAAGCGGTGATCGGACCGGTGCGCCTTGCGCCGAGCATCCTGAACCCGCTCGGTGCGCGTGAGGTCGCGGCGTCGCCCGGCATGAAATACAAGCACTATGCGCCGGATGCGGAGGTGCATGTCGTCGAAGGCGAGCCGAAGCCTGCCGCAAAGCGCATCCGCGCGCTGTATTACGAATACGAGGCGGAGGGCAGGACCGTTGCGATCCTCGGGACCGAGCAGACGATGGCAAGCTATCGGAATCTGAACGCGTACTCGATGGGCGATCGGAACGAACCGGAAACGCTCTGCGCAAACCTGTTCCGGCTTCTGCGCGACGTCGGCGCGCACTGCGACGTGATCCTTGCGGAAGGGATCGACACAAAGGAGACCGGACTGGCGTTTATGAACCGGCTTTTGCGCGCCGCAGGCTTTTCGCGTGAGACGGTCTGACCGTTTTCCGAAAAAGTTGCAATTCGCCTCTGTACAAACAGCGGTAAATTTGATATAATCATTCAGAATGATCGGAGGGGGTACGAACATCTATGAAACTGTCTATCGGATCCGACCACGGCGGCTACGCGTATAAAGAAGCCGTCAAAGAGCATCTTATCGCACAGGGACATGAAGTGATCGACTGCGGCTGCTTCGGCACCGAGAGCGTCGACTACCCCGAGTTCGGCATCGCGGCTGCGGAGCTTGTACGCGACGGCAAGGCCGATCGCGGCATTGTGATCTGCACCACGGGAATCGGCATGTCCATCGCGGCAAACAAGGTCCGCGGGATTCGCTGCGCGCTTTGCGGCGATCTGAAATCTGCGGAAATGACCAGAAGACACAACGATTCAAATGTTTTGGCAATGGGAGCGGGAATCATTCCGCTCTCTTTGGCATTGGAAATCACCGACGTATGGCTGTCGACCGAATTTGAAGGAGGCAGACATGCGAGACGGATCGGAATCATTACCGCTTATGAGGCGGGGAAGGAGCAAGTATGAAAGTTACCGTAATCGACCATCCTCTTGTAC
>JAEEGK010002441.1_pt1 | contig 46531 bp, 32 predicted proteins | sample 8958771 | NCBI WGS metagenome assembly JAEEGK01 (sample SAMN16246547, study PRJNA631951) | gut metagenome | biome: gut microbiome; feature: rumen; material: SC-attached | host: Bos | place: Iran: Karaj | collected 2018-10 | reverse complement strand
TTGACAGGAATGGTGACGGCAGATATATCGATGAAGAACGCCTAAGTGACCTTACAATAAGAGATGATAAGGGTAAGAGTGTAAAGGAAAATGAGCTTATGAGCGGCGTAGAATACACAGTCAGCCGTTACTTGCCCGGAAGCTACGCGGGAGCTATCCCGTGGAAGCTCTCCGTTAATAAGATTGATAGTAAAACAGACAAACTTTTAGAGGGCGTACTTGCAGAGAAAACAGGTTGTACCTATATAAAGCCGACGACACAGGCGAAGTTAAATATTCTTCAGGTAAAAGGTAATGATGTCGACGATCTTGATTTGAGTACTAATGAAGATTTTGAAAATCTGTTTAAAGATATAGAAGCTGTATATAAAATAAGCGTGGATTCTGTAAGTATTAATAACTTCAATAAAAACAAAAATAATATAAGAAGTAACATTAACAACTATAATATGCTTATTCTCGGTTTTGATGATGCATATGGAGACCTTAATGAGGACTCTGGAAATGCGGTGCTCAAGTATATTGAGACAGGGAAAGCGGTCTTATTCACTCATGATACCACTTCTTTTACAAATGTACCAAAATATAATTATAGAACAAATAAAAAGCTTATTTGGTTTATTCCGATTGGGCAAGTTACTGATGGATGGGGATATACATTCAATTCTGTTCTGCGTGACTCTCTTGGACTTGACCGTTACGGCGTTTCAAGCGACAAAAAAATATCGGGTATTCCGGTTGGTAAGACGAAATACAGATTTTCAACAAATAGTAGAGGAACTGAAAATCGTAATGATAATTTGAGTGGAATAACCGTAAGCAATAAATATAATGTTTCTTATGCTTCTAAACTGAATGAATTAGGATATTCAGTTGCCTTTAAGCCTAAAAGCGGAAAAACACAAATAGTACAAGAAACTCAGGGTTTTACTAAGTATGCTATAACACGCTATTGGAATACAGATGGTAAATATCCTACGGTTGATAGGAATTATAATATTGATGGTAATATTAACACAACTACTGAAGTCAGCAAGGTCAATGACGGTCAGATAACAAAATTCCCATTTAATATTAGTGATAAAGACAAAATAACAATAGCTGAAACCCATGAACAGTATTATCAGGTCAATATGAATTCCGACGATATAGTGGTCTGGTATTGCCTATCAGGCGGAAAGTACGATAAAAACGGTATAAACGATGTTCAGAATGCTTATTACATTTATAACCGAGGCAACGTGACTTATTCCGGCGCAGGCCATGATACTACTAATATGACGTTAGACGAATGCAAGCTTTTCGTAAACACCATGGTTGCGGCTTATCGCGCCGGACGCGCCGAGTCGACCGTTGAGTTTTCTGACCGCAGTCTTTTCATACCGGTGGACGACGTACTTGAGGGCTCGGAAGACAGTTATCTCAGCACAGATCTGAAAATCAATTTCTCCGTGAAAAACCTAAATGCCGGAGCCGGAAACAAAAACGATGAAAACGTAACGTTCTATTATACTTCGGATGACGGTACAGACAAGAACTTTGTAATTGATGGAACGCCTGAAACGAAGAAGGTAAAACTGCTTAGCTCTGCTGTTCGTACGCCCAACAGAACTTATCCTCTGGAGGTTCAAGGAGCGCTTCTTGAAGCCTTGAAGAATTTTGCCGCTTCGGATAAAACGGAATTCTCGATCATTGTGCAGCTCGATAGCGGCAGCGCGGATAAGCTCGAGATTCGCAAGCTCAGCTTGCTCGACATAAGCTGACGCCTCTAAAACCCAATAACTGCAAACGCTCCCCGTTTGGGGAGCGTTTTTGCATATCTTGCGGACAATATACTGATAGTATCTTAAACTAATATCTGAATACAAGAATATATAATTCTTATGCATAGGTAATTCAATTTGCAAAATTAATAAATCAAAATACCTATCATTTATTGGCGAATTGGACAAAATTAAATTGATTATTTCAAAATACAATATATAATTAATAGATGTGCAAAACATAGCGCACAAAATATAAACAAAGGTGGAGTAAAAATGAAAAAAAACAGTAAACTGCTGTCATTTCTGCTTGCTTCCGTGCTTCTGTTTTCTCTGGCGGGTAATGCCGCCGCCGTGACAGAGCCGGCAGCGCAGAAGATGCAGACGCAAGAGGTTTCGGTTCCGAACGATCTCGATGCGGACCATGTTTATATCACCATTCAGACGGATGACGGCGTTGCCGTCGGCCGCTCCGGCGATGATATTCTCGAATATCCTATCTACACCAAGAACGAAACCCTCAAGGCGAGCGACCTTCTTTTCCGCGTTCATGAAAACGAATTTCATAATATAAACGGGAAGAAGGGCGGAAACGTTACCGACAACGGTTCTGCTTTCACCTGGATATGGGGAAAGGCTTTTGAAGACGGCGTTTCTCTTATGGAAGCAGGAAAGGACGCCCCTGTCGCGCCGAACGCTTCTCTTACCGCAGGAAAGAGCTATTACCTCAATATCGGCTCAGGGAAGACGAGCTATATTGAAGCCAAGGACTTTCATATAGTCACCGGCCAGTCCCTTGACTTTACGGCTAAATATTGGGACGGCAGCAGCCTCAAGAACATGAACGGCGACGTTTATGTCGGCAAAACGATTGCCGATGCGGCAAAGACCACTACTGCCGTCGACGGTAAGTTTACCGTTGATTTTACCAGCGAAGGCAAGTTCTATGTCGTAGTCAAGCAGGACGGGGTCAGAGACGCTGTTTGCTCCGTCATCGCAAACGCCAAGCCAGTTTCCGCTCCGTATAACACCTTCACGAAAGCTGACGCGCTCCTTCAGGGCGATCTTTACGTCGTCGTAACGAAGTACGGCGGCAAGTCCTATGCCCTTGCCTATGACGGCGGCAGCCTCATGCCCAAGGAGGTCAAGGAGGACGGCGATACGCTCGTTACCGACGATGATACCGTAAAGTGGTACGCAAGACCCAACGACACCTTCCAGACCTATCTTTCTGAAAATGAAGAGAACAAGGTCTTCGTCTATGCGGGTTCTCAGGGCCTGTTCACCTTCTCCACGGGCCGTAAGTTCACCTATGTTGACGGCGGCATCAAGCTGCACGACATGGGCTTTGACCTTACCTTTGACGGAGAGAAGTTCTCTCACACCAATGACCCGGCCAACAAGGGCACCCGCTGCGAGGTAACCCTCTATTCTATCGACCTTCCCGGCAATTACGACGCAGTCGGCTTCCTCCCCGACGGAACGGCTCATGAGCCCGAGGCTCGCACCGCCGCCAAGAAGAGCGCGAGCGGCAAGTACACCCTCGCTTTCGTATCCGATACTCACCATGCGCTTGATTATGACGAGCTCAACATCAAGTTTTGGATCGAGGCTGTCGAAGCTGAAAACGGTATAGAGTACATCGACGCAATGGGCTTCTGCGGCGACATGGGCAGCGCCTATTCATCTACGAACGAAATCTATTGGAATAACGTCGGCGGCACAGCCGATAAGCTCGGCGTCCTCAATTACATGGACAAGTATCAGGATATAGGCCGCGGCGCCAAGAACGGCAAGGTCGGAACCGTCATCTATACCTTCGGAAACCATGAGTGGTATCCCCAGGCCGGCGGCGACTTTATGCACCATTACGGCGTGAACGAGACCAATTACAGCACCGGCGAAAAGGGCGATAACGAGGTCATTGATCGCTTCTACCGCGTCGGCAAGGCTATGGAGACCGACAAGTACATCATTTACTGCCTCGGCTCCGGCGGCATTTCCGCTCAGCTCACCTCCGGCTACAGCGACGAGGACATTGATTCCCTCGATAAATTCCTTGCCTCCGCTCCGACGGATAAGCCGATTTTCATTCTCCTTCACTTCCCGATCCACATCTGGGGCGACCGTCTTGCCGGAAACGCGGCTAAGGTTGTCGAAACCCTCAATAAGTACGAAAACAAAAACCTTATAGTCCTTTGGGGCCACAATCACTCCGACTGGGATGAGAATTATGATTCCGTTTGCCGCCCCGGCAGCGAAATATTCATCGACCAGTCCAAGACTCCTGTTAAAATCAACTTCACCTACCTCTCCGCAGGCTGCATCTCCGACGCTGAGTATTCCGGCGCGGACGGCGGCAGCGCATGGGTACAGGGCAAGGGTGTCGTCGTCACCTTCGACGATAGCTGGAGCAGCACCAATAATAACGCCGACGTTAAGTTTACCTACTACACGATGGACGGCAAAGCCATGGAAGAGGGCGGCCCCTATCTCGTCAGCTTCCGCGACGGCGTATATTACAATAAGCTCAAGCAGGTCTACGTCCAGCCCGGCGAGTCCGTAACTCCTCCCGAGGCTCCCGAGAGAGTAAACTACACCTTCGACAAGTGGGATACCGACCTCAGCTCCATCAATCGCCATAGCCTCGTTACCGCAAATTACACCTATAATTCGAGCCTTGACAAGAATAACGTATACTTCACCGTAGTCGACGAAACCGGCAAGCTCATCACCGGCAAGGACGGCAAGGAACTCCTTATGCATCCTGTCAAGTGCAGCGGCAGCATGACGGTTCTTGACGCTGTAAAGGCTCTGCACGACGCCGAGTATGCCTATAAGGACGGCGAATCCGCCGCGAGCGTTTATGCCGACGCCGACCATCACGGCGCTCTTAGCTGGGTATGGGGCTATACTCCCAATAACGGCGCATGGGTATTCGGCCCCGGAAGCGCTAACGGCTACGCCTCCGCTACCGACAAGGTCGACCCCGGCGAGAGCTATTACATCACTCTCTACAACAAGACCGACGACACTGACGACGACGGCAACGTGACCGCCAAGGGCGACTATCTCTCCACGAGCTTCCTAGCCCCCTATATCTCCAGCATCAAGGCAGGCGACAGCCTCGATTTCGTCACCTATTACTGGAGCTTCAATTCCTCCAACTACAAGTACACACAGAAGGCCTTTGACGGCAAGGTCTATGTCGGTACCTCTCTTAATGAGCTCAAGCCCGCTGAGGTAACGGTTAAGGACGGCAAGTTCAGCATGAGCTTTGCCGAGAACGGAAGCTATTACGTCGTAGTAAGAGACGAAGCTGAGACCAAGGCCATTGCCGACGCCGTTTGCGTGGTCAACGTAGGAAGCCTTCCGTTTGAGGATGTTAAGTCTCACTGGGCTGCCGAGGGCATCGGTTACGTCTATGAGAAGGGTCTCATGAACGGCGTTTCCGGCACAAGCTTTGCTCCCAACGGAACCCTTAACAGAGCCATGCTCGTAAACATTCTCTATCGCCTCGCCGGTAAGCCCGCGAGCACCGCTGAGAACAAGTTCTCCGACGTTGCCGCCGGTCAGTGGTATACCGACGCTGTTATCTGGGCGGCTGAGAAGAACATAGTCACCGGCAAGACTGCAACTACCTTTGCACCCAACGATAACATCACCCGCGAGCAGTTTGCCACCATGCTCATGCGCTATTGCGCTTACGCTGAGATTGACACGACTGCCAAGGCCGACCTCAGCGCCTTTGCCGACAGCGATAAGATAAGCTCTTATGCCAAGGACGCGCTTGCATGGGCTAACGCTGCCGGAATAATCACCGGCAAGACGGCGAGTACCATCGCCCCCGGCGGCAACGCCACCCGCGGCGAGGCTGCCACGATGCTCATGCGCTTCCTCAAGAAGTGATATAGAAGCAGAACGCTGTAACAGAATTTCAGCGCCTCCGATTATTCGGAGGCGCTGAGTTTTTTGCAGATAAACTAAGCCCCATCAAACGGTTCCCGAGGCTGCTGTGCGGCGATAATACCGTGACGGAAAGAAATAAAAAAGCCGTAAAGCTCCCCGGATAAACCGGAGAGCTTCACGAGCGTTACAGTGGCAATAATGGCGGCCCGACGGCGTCAAAGCTGCGTTTTAATCGGCACATCAGGCCATTGAAAGAAAGAAAACAGAATGAAAAAGGACGAACAAAATTAATAGGATTACATGAAGTCCTTGCTGAACTCAGCGTATACCTTGGGGAGGATAGCGGCGAGATTGGTGAATTCCTTCATGTTGTGCGTAAGGAGAGCCTTCACGGGGACGAGCGGGAACTGGACGCCGTCGGGAAGCATCTTGTGAGGCTTGCCGTCCACGACGTTGTAGCCCATCCAGAAGCGGGAGCGCAGCTCGCAGCCGCCCTCTACAGGGCGCAGGAAGTGGCACATGATAGTCGGGCTTTCCTCGTTTCCGGCGCAGACGATGGTTCCCTTGAAGTCGGCAAGCTTCTCCTTGGAGAAACCGATGTCTGCGGGGTTGCGGAAGTTAATGATGATGTCCTCAACGCCGAGGCCGACATCCTCGCGAACGTCGTGAATAGTGTCCCAATAACGCTCCTTCATGCTGAGAGAGCGGTCGTTCGCCTTATCGGGATTGCGCGAAATAGCCGCGTAATGCTGGTCGTGGTTCCAGATTTTGTAGCGCAGGGGCTCAAGACCGTGCCACGCAAACCAAAAGTCGAACATTTCGGGCGTTACGCCGGGCATGGGCGTGATGTTTGCGAGCATCGCGCCGCCGTCAGGGAGGTTGCAGTAACCAAGCTCGCCGGGCAGATAGCCGGGGTCGAAGAGCTTGTTCATATCGAAGGGGGAGAGCGCGTCCTTCGGGTCCATGGGGTTTTCGACCTGAGCGTATTTCTCGGCGGGCGCGTCTACCATGTCGAGCGTGAAGTATTTATAAAGAGGGGATTTCTTCTCTTCTTCGGTAACAGGAACCATTATTCGTTACCTCCTCAGTTCTGCGGCTGCGCGGGCCATCCGGCGATGGGAACGTCCATGGTGGAGAGCGTCATATCGCCGCCCTTGTTCTCGACGATGATCCATTTGAGCCAGTTTTTGTTATCCATTTCGGGATAATCCTCACGCAGGAACCAGCCTCTGGACTCCTTGCGCATTTCGGAAGCCTTGTAGTGCATCTCGGCGGAGAGAACCATAGCCTCGGCCTCGCGGCAGTTAAGCAGCTCGTGCCAGTCCTTGGCCTTCATCTGCGGGACGAGCTTCTTGGCTTCGTTTACAAAGCCCATAGCCTTGTCCATGCGGTCTTTGTGCATCCAGACGCTCAGCTCAACGGGAGCCATAGCCTTCTGGACGAACTCGATGACCTTCACGGGACTTACGCCGTCCGCCTTGTCCAGCGGAGCGAAGAGAGCGTTAACGTCTTTCTCGACGGCAGCGTCGGAGATGGCGCCGAAGGAGGCTTCAATCTTCTGCGTGCCGATGGCCTCGCCGCAGACAAGAGCGTCAAACACGGCGTTGAGGATGCCCGAGCCGCGGTTTCTTCCCGGAGGCGCAGGGACGGCGCCGGCAAGGCCGGAACCGCTGTAGCAGCAGTCGCCGACGGCGTAAAGGCCGGGGATTGTGGTCTGCATATCATGGCCGACCATGATGGGGGACTGCTCGCCGATGAACATCGGGCAGATCTCGAGATCGGTATCGACGGCGTTGCCGCTTTCGTCGTTAAGTACGCGGAACTTGTGTCCGTAGGGACGGTTCCAGAGACGCTCAAGCGCACCATCGTCGCCGCCCTGGGGGCCGAAATCGAGGTGGATGGGGCCGTTTCCGGCGGTCATTTGGGTATACCACTCGCGGATGGCGTTGCTGTTTATATCGGTTTCGCGGAATTCGCGGAAGTTCTTGGTGATGAACTCGTTCTTAGCGTTATACATGAAGTTTTCGCCGAAAACTATTTCGTTGTGGCTCTTTACCTTCGCGAGCTGCGCGAAGTTGCCGAACTCGGCATTGCGCATTGCTGCGCCCGCTCTGTAAGCCGCGGCGATACCGTCGCCTCTGCCGCTGCTCCACATGGAGCCGATGCGGTAGTTCTGGCTGCCGGTGGCGAGGACGATGCGCTTTGCGTTTATGAGGCTGAGCTCGCCGTCGAGAATGCTGTAAACGAGCGCGCCGGAGATATGGTCGCCGTCCTTATAAAGCTCGGCAAGAGCGGTCTTGTCGATGAAGCGGACGCCGAGTTTTTCCGCGTACTTGCGAACCTTGAGGGTTATGTCGAGGTCGACGCAGATCATCGCGGTCATCGGGCCGGTGGGCATAACGTGATAGGTCCCGTCATCGTTCTTGGGGAGGTTTACGCCCCAGGAGGCGAGCTTATCAAGCATTTCCGTGTTCATGGAAACGTACTTCATCATAAGCTCCTGGTCGCCGAGGAAGGCGCCGATGGCGTTAGCGTGGAAAACGGCGAACTCGGCGGGATCGATGCGGTTAAGGTCAAAATACTGCAAAACGCCGCCGCCGCGGTTGGCCTTGCCGGAATAACCGGCGAAGTTCTTTTCAACAACCAGAACGTCGAGCTCGGGGTTATGCTCCTTGAGAGACGCGGCGCAGGCAAGTCCGCCGATACCGCCGCCGATAATCAATACGTCACTTTGAAGTTTATTTATGGTTTTCATTGTTCACTCACCTCACTTATAAGCTTCAAACGACTGCATTAGATGCTCGCTTGAATAGTCGGGGACGACCTTTATCGCGTCCTTCTTGCATACAGACTGGCAGTAGAAGCAATGCTCGCAGTCTTCAACATACTTGAAGACGGGCTTCTTAGCTTCCTTGTCCCATCTGATAACATCAACGAAGCAGGATTTGTAGCACTGCTGGCATCCGACGCATTTTTCGGCGTCAAATTCGATTTTGTGCTTGGTGTTGATCATCCGAGTCACTCCTTTTTGTGATTAGTCAGGCATAACGCCTGAATTATGATGGTGTCTTATCTGCACAGCATGCGTCGTAGCTGCCCGGCAAAGGCAAATCCGGCGCAATTACTGCGAACTTACTGCAAACTGTGAAAAAATTATTTCTTTCTTATTAATTTAACCATAAATGTCTTTGAAAATCAAATATAGATATGGTAAAATATCTATAACCAAAAGGTTATAATGAATTTTCAAGTCCCCGGAGGCTGCATAAAATGACAAAAACACAGATAGACTGCTTCTTCTCCGTTATCCGCCTGCACAGCTTCACGCGCGCAGCAAATGAGCTTTACATCTCTCAGCCCGCTATAAGCAGGCATATTTCAAAGCTTGAAGAGGAGCTTGGCTTTAAGCTCTTTGACCGTTCGGGCGGCGAGCTTACCGTAACTGAGGCGGGGAAGCTCATGTATGAATTCCTCAAGAACGTCCAGAAGGAATATAACGATACGCTTGAGGAAATATACCGCGTGAACAGCTCCTCCGGTAAGCTCCTGCGCATAGGCTGCCCCGAAATATGGAACCCGAGATTTTTTATAAACGCCATAAGTCATGCGCTCGAAAAAGCGTTTCCCGGTCTTCGCTTTACCGTGGAGCCGTACCGCATGCCGGAGCTGCTGTCGCGTCTGGATAACGGCTGGTTTGACATCGTCGCGGCGCATGAATTCAATTACATTGCGATAAACGGTCCGGCTGTGGATTATCTTACCGACACGGGCTGCGGCATCCTCTTTTCACGGGAGCACTTTCCCGAGGCGAAGACCCCGGCGGATTTTTCGGAAACAAGCTTTGTTTTGTATGATTCCAATGTTTCCCGCCGGCTCAGCGCGCTTATATCGGAGGTTTGCGCCGAATACGGCTTCCAGCCGAAGATAAGGGCGGTGAGCCAGCCTGCCTCCGCGCTTTTTGAAACGGCGGAGGGGAAGAGCATAATGTTTTTCAGCGATTGGGACAGCGAAGCCTATAACGGGCTCTTTGAGTATATGCCGCTATCAAAAAGAATGTCTGTGAACATCATATATTATCCCGAAAGACTTTCAAAAACGACGCTTGAACAGGTTGAGATTATAAAATCCGCTTTTTCCGATTGAATAACCCCGGCGTTTTGTGCTATACTTTTTTCCGCACTACTTAAGAAAGCGAGACAAGTATAATGAATCAGAAGGAACTTAATGAAATACGCCGCCGTTTCCGCTATGACAGAAGCGCCATATCCAAGGTCTACGGCTGCTACGTTAACGGCAACGGCCAGATAATTTCTTATATAGACAGCTCTCTCGGCATAATGCCGCAGGAGGAAGCCGAAATGTATCTCGGCATACTTAAAAAGACGCTTTCCGGCGCGCTCGGGAAAAACCTTTTGAACATAGAGTTTTCGACCCAACAGGTCATGCAGGGTGAGGAGCACAAGCTCCTTTGCGCGCTGCGCTCGTCTGAGCTGAAGGACAGCGAGGCGCGGGAAGCTCTGTATCAGCGTATAATAGAGAACGTCAGCGTTGAAAAGGAAAACTACGTTATCCTGCTCGCGTCGGATAGCTATGACGTACCCTACCGCGGGAAGGACGGCTCATCGCAGGCGGACGCCTCGGACAGCGTGTTCAAATACTTCATCTGCTGTGTTTGCCCGGTGAAAAACTCCACTGTGGCGCTCCAGTTTTTCGCGGAGGAAAACGAGTTTCACGGCATCGCCGCCGGACAGGTGATAACGCCGCCGCAGATGGGCTTTATGTTCCCGTCCTTTGACGACAGGCAGGCCAACATCCACCGCGCGCTTTATTATTCGCGCAAGGCACAGGAGATCCACGGCGAATTTATAGACGCTGTTTTTCACACGGTGCCGCCGATGTCCTCGCAGGAGCAGCACGACGCTTTTCAGACGGCGCTTGCCGAGTCGCTCGAAGCTGAGTGCAGCATGGAGATAGTTCAGGCGGTGCACGAGCAGATAAACGCGAAAATAACCGAGCACGCCGAACTCAAGGATCCCGAACCCCTCGAAATAAGCGCCGGCGAAGTCGCGGAGATACTGCGGGAAAACGGCATAGACGAAGAAAAAATAAACGCCTTCAAGGCGCGCTGTGACGAGCAGTTCGGCGAAAACGCCGCGCTTGACCCGAAGAATATCATTGAAAGCAAGCGCTTCGACATAGTCATGGAGGGCGTGAAGATATCCGTCGAGCCGGATTACAGCTATCTTGTCGAGACGCGGGTGATAAACGGCAGAAAGTACATACTTATCCCGGTTTCCAACGACATAGCCGTAAACGGAATGGGCGTAAAAATATCCGAGCAGAAAGAATAACAAAACCGCGCAGAGGCCTGAAACGGAAGCCTCTGCGCGGCGTGTTTTTTATTGACGAATGAACGGACGAACTATGCACATTCGATTATTTCGCCGCAGCGGGTGTTTATAAGGAAGGCTTCTTCCTCACTCTTGGCTTCGGAACAGACGCGGTATTCGTTTCCGGGAAGGGGGAGAATGTGGGCCCAGCCGAGAGTACAGCGGAGCTTTAGCCCGAATATGCGCTCGGAAGCGTCGAAGCGCCCTTCAAGCGCGTGGTAGATATCCTGCCTGCTGCCTCTTGCTTTATAGTTTCGCGTTATCCGCGCGGTTTGCGGCGTTTCACCGCACAGTTCGGCGAGCGTTTTGCCCTCGCGAGCCATAAGGAAAATAATTGCGGCGGCGGTGAAACAGCCGTCGAAGCACCATGGAAGCGCGGAAAAACAGCGTTCGGCGGCAGCTCCGTCACGCCGAAGGCGAAAAATCTGCGCTCCGGCGTCGGAGAGAATTCCCGCGGCGCCCTCGGGAAAACCGTAGGGCACGGCGAACTCCTGCCGCCCGAGATGAAACAGCGAGAAGGCGGCGAGCGTCGCAATGGCGTCGCGCTCTATCGGGAGACCGTTTTCGTCGGCTGCGCTCAGCTCGCTGCCGTCGGGCAAAAGCCTGAATTCGGCGCAGCCGGGAGCGTCGCTGAGAATAAGGCCGCAGCTTTCAAGAGCGGTGTGCAAAAACGCAGCGGAAGCGCCGGTATCATGAAGCCTTATACGGCAGCTTCCGCCGGCATAGAGCTTTTTTATTGCGGAAACGTAAAGCTCCGGGCAGCTTCCGATTTGGATTATATCTCCGTATTTCGTGCTGTCTGAGCGGGAGAGAGCGGGGGAGGAAGCCGCCTTTTCCAGCTTGCGAAGAAATGAGCGTTCGGCGCTGAGCCCCGAGCCGGAGTAAACGCGCAGCTCAAGTCTGCCTCCTGTCTGAGAGAAGTAAGCGCAGCTTCCCGCGCCGTAGGCAATCGCGGCAAAGGCGGCGGAGGCGGGCGTTTTCGCGTCTAAAAGAATCGCCCGCGCTCCTGCGGCGGCAGCGCCGCTCAAATACGCTTCGCTCAGCACCCGCGCATATGCTCCGCCGGAGAAGGCCGCGCATACGGAACCCGCCTTTCCCGCCGCACAGCCCATGGAAAGCGCCGCGGCGGGGGAAATCTCCGAGACGGCGCAGCGGATCGTCGCAGAGCTGTCAAAGCGCAGCGACGCCGTTTCCTCGCCGTAAAAGCGCCCGCTGGCGTGACTTGAGGGCGGAAAGCTCATATCGGGGTATACGACGCTGCCTCGTTCGAGAACGCTGCCGCAGCCGATAACGGCGCCGTCCGCGACGACGCAGCCTTCGCCAATCGCGCAGCCCGCGCCGACGCTGCTGCCCGGAAACAGCACCGAACCGCACACCACCGCCGCCTCGCCTATCTGTGCGGAGCACACTACGCTGCCGCGCAGAAAAGCGCCGGGGCCAAGCTCGCTCGCCCCGCATATCACACAGCCGGGCGCGATAACCGCGCCCTCGCCGAGCTTTGCTTCGGACGAAACATAGCTCGCTTCGCTTCCTTGCCCGCGAACGCGACCCCGCGCGGAGATAAGTATTTCATCATGCGAAAGCGCATAGAGCGCCGCCGCGCGGTAAGAGCTCGGGCTGCCGACGTCGAACCAGCAGCCCGGGAGACAAAAGCCGTAAACAGGGCGTCCCGCACTTATGAGCCGGGGAAAAAGCTCGGAAGCAAAATCGCAGGCGCAGCCCTCGGGAACAGCCTTCAGAACAGAGGTGGAGACGGCGTATATCCCCGTGCTTGCAAGCTGCGAATAGGCGCATTCTGGGGCGCTTTTTTCGTTTATCTGCAAAACGCGCCCGTCGCCGCCGCAGTATACGGCGCCGTATTCCGAAACGTCCCGGCAGGCGTAAAGCGCTATGCTCAGCTCCGCCCCGGCCTCGCGATGCCTCAGCATGAGCGAAGCGAGATCCAGCGAAGAAACGGCGTCGCCGCTCATAACGAGAAAATCTTCGCCGCCTATAAAATCCTCGCATAGCTTTACCGCGCCCGCCGTCCCGCGCGGCTCGGCTTCAAGGCGGTATTCTATCCTTACGCCGAGTCTTTCTCCGCCGCCGAAATAATCGCGCACAAGCTCCGGCATATGGCAAAGACAGATGCAGATATCCGAAAAACCGTTGCTTTTCAGGCTTAGAATGATATGCTCCAAAAGAGGCGCGTCAAAAAATGGGAGCATGGGCTTTGGCCTTTTGATGCTCAGCGGGTGAAGCCGCGTCCCCATGCCTCCGGCAAGAATAACAGCCTTCATATTCTGTCCTTTCTGAGCTTTATTATTGTGTTTTTATTGTATTATTTCGGTTTTTTATAAATTACTTATTGAGAAAATTAATTTTGTTTAGTATAATGTATAAATTAGGGCGAGACTGCATAGGCCCTGCCCGAATAACCGCGCCAAATTGCGGAAGATATCGGAGGTGTAAGGCTTTGAGGAACAGACGCGAGCTTTCAAGAATCATCCAGCCCTCGTCGCGGCTTTTTTATATCGTCCTCGTTATATTCGCCATCGTCGCAGCCATAATGAAGCAGTATATCCTTGCGCTCTCAGAGGCGGGAGCCGTTATCCTTCTCGGCGCATACACATGGTTTTCCGGCAAGAGACGGCGCGAAACCGTCCTTGATTACATCGAAACAACCGCGTATAATTTCGACGGCGCGGCAAAGGGCGCGCTGCGCGATATCCCTATGCCGACGGTTATCTTCGGCATGACGGACGGGAAAATCCTTTGGAATAACGACGCGTTCCTTGAAATAACGGGCGACAGGGAGCATTTCTTCGATGTTTCCGTCAACGAGATTCTGCCCGACTTCAACTATAAATGGCTCGCGGAGGGCAAGCCCGAGGCGCCCGAACGCATCACGATAAACGGCAAGGTCTACCGCGTTTTCGGAAACTCGTTCAAACGCGAGGAAAAGTCCGGCAGGTCGAACTATTGGGGTGTCCTCTACTGGATGGACGTTACGGACTATGTAATCACGGAGAAAAAGTATCAGATGTCGCGCATAGTCGCGGCGGTGATAATGCTCGATAACTACGACGAGCTCTTCAAGAGCGTCACCGAGTCCGTGAAGTCCACCGTCATGGCGTCGATTGACTCAAAGATAAACGAATGGACGCAGCACGCGAAGGGCTACCTTTCAAAATATGAGAGAGACAGATATATCTTCTTCTTTGAGGAAGCCTTTATGCCCGTAATCGTGGCGGACAAATTCTCCCTTATAGACAAGGTGAAGGAGATAACGGGACCCGGCGGCGTTACCGCGACGATAAGCATCGGCATAGGGCGCGGGGCGGACAGCTTTGAGGAAGCCTACCAGTACGCGATGCTCGCTATAGACATGGCTCTTTCACGCGGAGGCGACCAGGCGGTCATTAAGAATAAGAATAATTTCGAGTTTTACGGTGGACACAGTGTCGCCGTGGAGCGCAGGAACAAGGTCAAGTCCCGCGTCGTGGCGACGGCGCTGGGCGAGCTGATGGAGGACGCCTCGAACATTATTATTATGGGTCACTCCTATTCAGACCTTGACTGTATCGGCGCTGCGGCGGGGCTTTGCTGCATAGCGCGAAGCAAGGGCAAGCCCGCGTATATGGTGATAAACAAAGATACCACCGTTGCCTCCGAGATGGTTAAGCGGCTTGAAAAGCTCCCTGAGTATGAGGGCTTTTTCATCAGCGAGCAGGATGCGATGTTTTTTGCCGACGGCAAAACCCTTCTCATCGTCGTTGACACGAACCGCCCGGAGCAGGTGGAGTCGAACGCGCTGCTTCTTAGCTGCAACCGCGTCGCGGTAATAGACCATCACCGCCGCGCGGCGGAATATATAGAAAACGCGGCGCTCAATTTCCATGAGCCTTACGCATCGTCCGCAAGCGAGCTCACGACGGAACTTGTTCAGTATATCGTCGAGCCCTCCGCGTTGTTAAAAACCGAAGCGGAGGCGATGCTCGCCGGAATAGTGCTCGATACGAAAAACTTCACCATGAGAACGGGCAGCAGAACCTTTGAAGCGGCTGCGGTTCTGAGGAAAGCCGGCTCGGACACGACGGAGGTTAAAAAGCTCTTCCAGTCCGACCTGCCGGACACCATTGCGCGTTATTCCATCATAAGAAACGCGAAGGTTTACCGGGAGGGCATCGCCGTCGCGGGCGCGACTGAGGGAACGGACAGGATAATCGCGGCTCAGGCGGCGGACGAGCTTCTCAATATAAGCGGCATACACACTTCGTTCGTGCTATACGCGCAGGGCGAAGACATAAATATCTCCGCGCGCTCAATAGGCGATATTAACGTCCAGTACGTGCTCGAAAAGCTGGGCGGCGGCGGAAACCGCTCCATGGCGGGAGCGCAGATTAAAAACGGCGATATCCAAAGCGTCATGCCCGCCCTTCTGGAAGCGATAGACAGTTATCTTGAGGATGAAAAGCAAAGAAAGGAAAATGAAATATGAAAGTCATACTCCAACAGGATGTTAAGGGTCAGGGTAAAAAGGGCGAGCTCAAGGAAGTTTCCGACGGCTACGCAAGAAATTACCTCCTCCCGCATAAGCTCGCCGTAGAAGCGACGGCGGATAATATCAATACGCTCAAGCTTCAGGAAAAGGCGAAGAAGGCGCAGATTGAAAAGGAAAAAGCGCTTGCCGGAGAAACGGCGAAGAAGCTTGCTTCCTGCACCGTTAAGCTCAAGGCGAAGGCCGGAAGCAGCGGAAAGCTCTTCGGCGCAGTTACCTCCAAGGAAATATCCGACGCTCTTAACGAGCAGTTCGGCATCGAGGTAGAGAAGAACAAAATCGTCCAGTCCGAGCCCATAAAGAACTACGGAACTTACGATATTAAGTGCAAGCTCGGCTATGAGATAAGCGGCAGCTTCAAGCTCGTCGTCGAGGAAGAATAATCCCTCGTTTTGATAGTATTTTGCCTTTGAGCTATTGCGAAAGGAGAGGTCATAAAATTGGATGAGCTTCTTGTAAAACAAATGCCGCACAGCTCGGAGGCGGAGCAGGCAGTGCTCGGCTCAATGCTGATTGATTCGCGCTGCGTCCCGGAAATAGTCGGCTTTTTGAAGCCTTCGGATTTTTATCTGACGGTAAACAGGGAAATATTTGAAGTCATTATCTCGATGTTCAATTATTCCCAGTCCATAGACCCCGTCACCGTCCTTGACCAGATGCGTATTGCGGGAATATACAAGGAGACGAGCAGGAACTATCTTGCCGAGCTCATGAACATTACCCCGACTGTCTCAAACGTGATGGAGTACGCCGCGATAGTAAAGGACAAGGCGGTGCTTCGCGCCGTCGCGGAGACAGCGGCGGACATAAGCGCGATGGTATCGGGCGGCGAGGGCAGCTCCGAGGATATCCTTGAAGCCGCGGAGCGCCGTATTTACGCTATCCGTCAGGGCAAGGCAAACGGCGGCCTCGAAGCCGTTTCGTCCATAATAAGCAACGTATACAAGCACCTTGGTGAGCTTTCCAAATCCGGCGGTGAGATACCCGGCCTGTCTACCGGCATGGGCGACCTTGATAACGTAATAATGGGTCTTAATAAATCAGACCTTATCCTTTTGGCCTCGCGCCCCGGCATGGGCAAAACGAGTATCGCTCTGAACATCGCGCTGAGCGTAGCTAAGTCCAACGACGTAAAGGTGGCTATTTTCTCGCTCGAAATGTCGAAGGAACAGCTTGCGACGCGCCTTCTTTCAAGCGAAGCGTTTGTTGACAGCAAAAAGCTCCTTACCGGTAAGTTGACTCCGTCGGACTGGAAAAAAATCGTCACGGCGGCGTCGGTGATAAGCAACACAGGTATTATGATAGACGATAATTCCATGCTCACCGTTGCGGACATGAACGCCCAATGCAGGCGTATAGACAATCTCGGCCTCGTCATAATCGACTATTTGCAGCTAATGTCGAGCGCTTCGTCCGGGGATAACGCGGAGAGCCGTCTCCAGGCGGTGAGCAATATTTCGAGAATGCTCAAGATTATGGCGAAGGAACTGAACGTACCCGTTATCTGCCTTTCGCAGCTTTCGCGAGCGAGCGTTCAGAGAACGGATAAAAGGCCTCAGCTTTCCGACCTTCGTGAGTCCGGCTCCCTTGAGCAGGACGCGGACATAGTTCTCGGCCTTTACAGAGAGGACTATTTCCAGAAGGAGAGCGAGAACCACAATCTTGCCGAGTGCATCATTATGAAAAACCGCCACGGCGAGACGGGGAGCATCAATCTCCAGTGGCTTCCCGAATACACCACCTACGTATCCGTGGATACGATACACAACGAGGAGTAAAGCTTTTGAGAAGGCTGCTTGAATTTGCGGATAAATACGATATGCTCCCGCGCGGAAGCGAGGTTATCTGCGCCCTGTCCGGCGGGGCTGACTCCGTTTGCCTTCTCGCAATGCTCTGCGCCATAGCGCCCGCGCGCGATATAAAGCTTTCCGCCGCTCATTTCAATCATAAGCTTCGCGGCGAGGAATCGGACCGCGACGAAGCTTTTTCCAGCGAGCTCTGCAATAAGCTCGGCGTCCCGTTTTACTGCGGCAGCGGTGACGTTGCCGCCTATGCCTCCGAGCACAGAACGGGGACGGAGGAAGCCGCACGGACGCTGAGATATGCTTTTTTTGAAGAAATCGCCGCCGGAATCCCGAATAGCCGCGTCGCGACGGCGCATAACGCCGACGATAACGCAGAAACGCTGCTTTTGAACCTCGCGCGGGGCTCCGGCCTGCGCGGAATGGGCGGCATCCCGCCGGTTCGCGGGATATATATAAGGCCGCTTTTATGCCTCACGCGGCGGGAGATAACGGAATATCTTGCCGAAAACGGCCTTGAACACATTGAGGATTCGACTAATGCCTCCGATGATTATGCCCGCAACAGGCTCCGTCACGCGGCAATGCCAGCGCTCAGGAGCGTGAACGATAACTGTGCCCGTCTGATGCTTGAAGCAGCCGGACGCGCGCGTGAAGATGAAGCTTTTTTGCAGGACCTCGCGCTCAGCGCGTTTAAGCCAAAGACGGGGGAGAGAAGCCTTTGCGTCTCCGCGTCAGCGCTCAGCTCGGCGGCGCGCCCGCTTTCCTCGCGCCTTGTGCGTTTCGCGGCGGAGAATTTCGGAGTGAAGCTCAGCGCCGCGCATGTTGAACTCGTCCTTTCGCTTGCGTCCTCATCGCCCTCTGCCTCCGTCACATTACCGGACGGACTCAGCGCATGGCGCGTTTACGACGAGCTTTATATCGGCTATGCAGAGCGGAGCGGGAGCTTTGAAGCGAAATTTCTTGCGTGGAACGAATGGACTGAGTTGCCTGAACTGGAAAAAAAAGTATATTTCGGCCCCGTTTCCGAAAAACAAAATGCCTCCGGCGAAACTTTCCTCTTCAAAAAGGAAAAAATATGTGGTAAAATAATCGTCAGACCTCGCGCAGAGGGTGATAAAATATTCCTCGGCGCGCAGGCAATGGGCAAAAGCCTCAAAAAACTATTCATAGACAAGAAAATTCCCGCTTCAAAACGCTCCCTCATTCCTGTCTTTGCCGACGGGGAGGGGCTAATAGCGGTTTCAGGCATAGGCAAAAACACAAAGCGTTTTCACCAAGGCGGGGAGGACTGCGCGATAATAATTACGCAAATGAAAGAGAAAGAGTGACATTATGAGTTTCTTTTCAGACATTGACCATATCCTTATATCCGAGGAAGAAATAAACAATAAGGTCTCTGAGCTTGCTGCGCAGATAAGCCGCGATTACGAGAATAAAAATCCCGTGTTTATCGGCATACTGAAGGGCTCCTTCGTTTTCATGGCGGACCTTATGAGAAAGGTCAATATTTATTGCGACATTGACTTTATGGCGGTTTCGTCCTACGGAAACAAATCCGCGAGTACGGGCGCCGTTAAGATTAACAAGGATCTCAGCCAGGATATCGAGGGCAGAGACGTTGTAATCATCGAGGATATCCTTGACAGCGGCCTTACTCTGAGCTATCTGAAAAAATACCTCATGAACAGAAACCCCAATTCCATCAAGATTTGTACGCTGCTCGATAAGCCCGCGCGCAGGGTCGCGGACATCAAGGCCGATTATTTCGGCTTCGATATCCCGGACGCCTTCGTCGTCGGTTACGGACTCGACTATGCGGAGAGATACAGAAACCTTCCCTATATCGGCGTTCTGAAAAGCGAGATCTACACAAAATAATTAGGAGGAACGGATACCTTGAACAAAAACACAAGGAAGAACAGGCCGAGAGACATAGGTTTCTATATCTTGGCGTTCGTTGTTATAATGGCGATAATCTTCATGCTCATACCCACGGATAACGCGCCTACCATCACCTATTCCAAAATGCGCGAGCTCTTTGAACAGGAGAAGGTCAGCGCCTTCACGATAGACGGCGAGACCCTCACGATGAAGCTGCGCGAGCCGGTGAACGATAAGTACACCGTAAGCTACGAGCTGTACAGCTTCGGCGTGTTCTATGAGGATATGCATGAGCTTATTGACAGCCAGATGGCTTCCGGCGTCCTCGCGGAATACGATTATACCGTGGGCTGGGTGGCCCCGTGGTGGCTCTCTCTGCTGCCCTATGTGATAATCATGGTCGTCTTCATCATCCTTTGGGTGTCTCTCATGAGCAAGGGCGCCGGGGGAGATAAGAGCGTCATGAAATTCGGCAGGGCGCGTACCCGTCTCGGCGCGCCGGAGAAGAATAAGGTCACGTTTAAGGACGTTGCCGGAGCGGACGAAGAAAAGGAGGAGCTTGAGGAAATAGTCGAGTTCCTCAAAAACCCCAAGCGTTTCATTGAGATAGGCGCGAGAATTCCGAAGGGCGTCCTGCTCGTCGGCCCTCCGGGAACAGGTAAGACCCTGCTTGCCAAGGCCGTTGCCGGAGAAGCGGGGGTTCAGTTCCTCTCTATTTCCGGTTCCGATTTCGTCGAGCTCTATGTCGGCGTCGGCGCATCGCGCGTGCGCGACCTCTTCGACCAGGCCAAGAAGCTCGCCCCGTCCATCATCTTCATCGACGAGATTGACGCGGTGGGCCGTCAGCGCGGCGCGGGTCTCGGCGGAGGCCACGATGAGCGCGAGCAGACGCTCAACCAGCTCCTTGTTGAAATGGACGGCTTCGGCACGAATGAGGGTGTCATAGTCATGGCGGCGACGAACCGCGTCGATATCCTCGATAAGGCGCTGCTGCGTCCCGGCCGTTTCGACAGACAGGTTTATGTCGGCCTGCCCGATATAAAGGGCAGAGAGGAAATACTCAAGGTTCACATCAAGGCTAAGCCCCTCGGCGACGACGTCGACCTTTCCGTCGTTGCCAAAACCACAACGGGCTTTACCGGCGCGGATCTTGAAAACCTTCTTAACGAAGCTGCCCTCCTTGCGGCGCGCCGCGGCGGAAGGTTTATCACCATGCCCGATATCGAGGACGCGATGATAAAGGTCATCGCAGGCCCCGAGAAGAAGAGCAAGGTGGTTTCCGAGCGGGAAAGAAAACTCACGGCCTACCATGAAAGCGGCCACGCCGTCGCCATGAGCGAGCTTGAGTATTGCGACCCCGTCCACCAGATCACGATTATACCGCGCGGCCTTACCGGCGGCATGACCATTTCTCTTCCGCAGGAGGATAAGAGTTTCCGCTCCAAGATAGAAATGGAGGAGGACATCGTTTCGCTCCTCGGCGGACGCATCGCGGAAAAGCTCGTGCTGGACGATATTTCCACCGGTGCCTCCAACGATATCCAGCGCGCGACGGCTATCGCCCGCGCCATGGTTACGAAATACGGCATGAGCGAAAAGCTCGGCCCCATAGTCTATGACTCCGATTCAAACGAGGTCTTCCTCGGAAGAGACTTCGGCCACACTAAGAGCTACAGCGAGGAAATAGCCGCGCTCATTGACGAAGAAGTGAAGAAGATAATCGACGAAGCGTATAAGCGCTGCGAGCGGATCCTTCTTGACAAAATGGATATCCTTCACAAAACCGCCCAGTACCTCCTCGAAAACGAGACAATGGACGGCGAGCGCTTTGCCGAGCTCTGCAAAACGGGCGAGATCCCCGCGCCTCCCGAGAAGAAGCCTGAGGAAAAGCCGGAAACAGGCGACCTCACCGATTTCCCGATTACCGATGTCTATGAAAAGTCCGAGGATGCGGAAAAGGGCGAAGATACAGAAGATAAATAATAACGCTTCAGGCGATGAAAGATTTTCCTTTCATCGCCTGTCTTTTGATATTGACATCAGAATATGAGTGTGCTATATTTTCTTCAGTGCAGCACAGAAAAGTCGAATCGGCTTATTTTTTTACCTCATAAGTTAGCAACAACTAACTACGTTCAACAAGAAAGACTTGCGGAAAAAATTCCGTCAAGCCAGAAACAAAATAAGGAGGATATTTATGAAAAAGATACTGGCATTATCCTTTGCGCTCGTAATGCTGTTTTCTCTTGCGGCGTGCGGAAAAGACAGCACCACAGCGGGACAGGAGGAGGCTCCGGCGGCACAGGAAAATATTTCTGCGGAACTCACTCCGGCGGAGCGGCTTTTGCATGATGTTAAGGGCAGCTATGAAGAGCTTTTCACGGTGATTTGCGGCGAGGAATATGATTCGCTCTGGCTCGCGGATTGCGCGCAGGCGGTGGGTGACGATATGGCGCAGACCTGCGCCGATATGCTGAAAAGCGCCTGCTGCGGCGAGCTTTATGGCGAAGCAGCGGCGGAAGCTTACGCGGACGCGCCGGAGACAGCTCAGTTTGACTGCTATTTTATAAACGGTGTGCGCCGCTTCGTGTTTGACGGCGATAAGATTTCCGGCGTCGATGCAGACGGCAATACGGTTTTTGAGCATAGCTATTCTTTCGCTGGTGAAGCCTCCCTTGGCGGCTTGATGGACGGCTATTTATACGAAACGCAGGAAGCAGGCGCGGGCGAGTTTCGCTATTTCTTCCTCATGCCGGACACTCCGGCGAGCACCTACCACATTGAATTCAGATACGGCAGCGATAAGGATGCGTTAATGCAGTATGCCGAGGGGCCCTACGCCTACTGGCTCGCGGCGGGCATACCCGTTGAACGCGACGAGACGCTTGTCGAAAACGTGATAAAACTCTTCTGCGAGGAAAACCTTGCCGAAGAGAGCGGCGAAGAAACGAGCGCCGAAAGCCTTGAAATAGGCAGCGCAGCGGAACTTGCTGATTTCGCGGCAAAGGTTAGGGACGGTTCTATGAGCGGATATGCCGGAGTGAACGTAATGCTCACAGCGGATATTGACTGTTCCGGCATGGACTGGCAACCTATCGGCACGATGAACCTCGAAAACCCGGAGGATGTTTCCTGCATGTTTCAGGGCGTTTTCGACGGCCAGGGACACACGATATCCAACGTGAGCTTTTCTGCGGAGAACACGGTCTGCGGCGCGGGCGTTTTCGGAGTAAACCTCGGGGAAGTGAAAAACCTCAAGGTTAAGAACGTGCAGGTACATTGCAGCGATTATTCCATCGCGATAGGCGCCGTTGTCGGCTACAATATGGGCTCCGTTCACGATATCACCCTTTCCGGCGAAAACGAAATAGAGGGCGTAAACTGCGTCGGTGGCGTAGTGGGCGGTTCAAAGGGTGCTGTATATAACTGTACAGCCGAGGGAACGACTGTCCGCGTGCTCGGAGACAATGATTTTTCCGACGGGCGCATCATTCAGTGCGACATAGCGGAATGCGGCGGCCTCATTATAGGCGGCAGCTATGGCGGCACGATAGAAAATTGCTCGGCAAAGGGCAAGGTGATCGCCGAGGGCAGCGAGCCGATAGGTCTCGGCGGTGTCGCAGGCTGCCTCGAAATGATGGATTCGATAAAGAACTGCTCTGTTGAGGCGGAAATAATCACGACGCAGGGCGGCCACGCAATCGGCGGGCTGTGCGGCTACAGCGGAACCCATCCCGTGGGCGATATTGTCGCGGACACAGAAGGCATAGTTACACATAATTATCCGGCTGAAATCGAAAACTGCAGCGTAAACGTGAAAATGACGGTTCCGGGCGCGACTCATGTCGGCGGGCTCGTCGGAACGGGTCTGTTCTATTACGGAGAAGAAACCGCGTTCAAGGTAATGAACTGCTCCGTCAAGGCGGATATTTTCGGCGCAATAACTCCGGGTGCGGTGGCAGGACGGGCCGAGAACAGCGTGATTGAAAGCTGCGCTGCCGATGTTACGCTCGACGGCGCGGCACTTACAGATAATGTTGGACAGACTGACAGACCTTATGAAAGCGCGGATCAGGGCGAAGAAGAGTAAGAACGTATACGCCGATAAAAAAGCCTTGGCTTGGATTTATGCGTCCGAGCCAAGGCTTTAGTCGTATTCTGACTTATTAATGCTTCGCGGCGAGCTCGCTGAGCTTTTTGCCGTAGAAATAATCGTGGGTCAGCTTGTCGTATTCCGCCCAAAGCGGCAGAGTCTGGCATTTTGCGGCACGCGGACAGGGCTCCGCGCTTCCGGCAAGACATGAGACCGTCGCCAGTGAGCCTTCGGTTATTTCCAAAATCTCGCCTATGGAATATTCGTCCGGGCGTCTGTTCAGCTTGTAACCGCCGCCCTTGCCGCTGACGCCCGTAACGAGCTTGCCCGAAACGAGCTCTCTGACGATAATTTCTAAATATTTTTTGGATATTTCCTGCCGCGCGGCAATATCCTTTAATGGTATATAAGCTTCGCTGTCATGCTCGGCAAGGTCTATCATGACGCGAAGAGCGTAACGCCCCTTGGTAGAAATCATATAAGCACCGCCTTTCCTTATTACCTATTATACCGCAGTGTAAATAGGAAAATCAAGTCCAAAAATTTATAAAATTACTATTGACATAGTAGGTAAATAGGTGTATAGTATGAGCAATCAAAGCGAAATCCCAATTATCAATCGAAAAATGAGGTGACTCTGCTATGAAGATGCTTACTATAATGCGGCAGGACGGACGATGTCGGCGCGGGATGTGTAGTTTTATGAAGATGGCGCACTGTTAATGAGGCGCTGCGTTTCGATTGAAAATATTGTGTAAGCCGCTGTATGATTGACATGTGGCTAAATGAAAGGATGTAATCAAAATGTCTAAGATATATAAAGGAACTCTCGACCTTATAGGAAATACCCCCCTCGTTGAAGTGGCAAACCTCGAAAAAGAACTCGGCCTTGAAGCAAAAGTTCTTGTGAAGCTTGAGTATTTTAACCCCGCGGGCAGCGTAAAGGACAGAATCGCTAAGGCGATGATTGAAGACGCCGAGGCGAAGGGGCAGCTTCATGAGGGCAGCGTAATCATCGAGCCCACCTCCGGAAATACGGGCATAGGCCTTGCGGCAATCGCAGCCGCCAAGGGCTATCGCATCATCCTGACCATGCCCGAGACCATGAGCGTCGAGCGCAGAAATATCCTCAAGGCTTACGGCGCGGAGCTAGTGCTCACCGAGGGCGCGAAGGGCATGAAGGGTGCTATCGCAAAGGCCGAAGAGCTTGCCAAGGAACTGCCGAACAGCTTCATCCCCGGCCAGTTCGTTAACCCGGCTAACCCCGCCATACATAAGGCGACCACGGGCCCGGAAATCTGGCGCGACACCGATGGGGCGGTGGATATCTTCATCGCGGGCGTCGGCACCGGCGGAACGGTTACAGGCACGGGCGAGTATCTCAAGGAGCAGAAGGCTTCCGTGAAGGTCGTCGCCGTAGAACCGGCGGATTCTCCCGTTCTTTCCGAGGGTCGTTCCGGCTCCCACAAAATTCAGGGCATCGGTGCAGGCTTCGTCCCCGATGTTCTGAATACCAAGGTATACGACGAGATATTCCCCGTGCAGAATGAGGACGCTTTCGCCGCGGCTAAGCTCCTTGCCCACAAGGAGGGTGTTTCCGTTGGCATAAGCTCCGGCGCTGCGCTCCACGCGGCGATAGAGCTCGCCAAGCGCCCGGAGAACAAGGGTAAGACCATAGTGGCCCTCCTGCCCGATAGCGGCGACAGATATTATTCGACGGCGCTTTTCACCGAGGCGTGAAATAATAAAAGATAATTAAACAGAGCCTTTCGCGCGGAGGAATACCGCTTGCGGAAGGCTCTGTTTATATTACATAAAAAGAATAATCCCAATATCGGGACGCCTTTAAACAGCAAACACGATGGCCTTGATACGAATATCCGCTTTCTGATTGTTTCCAAGCAACTGATTATTATGAAGTACACGAGGAAATGATTGAGATTATACGAATCTTCGACGGGCGCACGGATTATTAGACTGATTAATCAGATAGGCGCAAATACGTCTGCTTTTCGAGAGAAATTATGCACGAACAGATAAAGACAGATCAATCGTAGGCGTTAAGCGTCAAAAGGAGAAAAAAGAGGCCCGCAGTGGCGAGCCCAAAAGATAAAGATGACTGTTAAGCTGCATCAGCAATGCAGCGCGGAGGAGCGGCCTGCGGGATGAGCGAAGACGCCCGGCCCGGATCATGCACCGCGCGCCCGGGAGCTTCGTTAAGAACCCGGGAGAGATTTCTGACGCAGATTTTAAAAAGCTCATTCAGAAGCAATATGACAATGCTGCGGATGGTGTCTATTAAGCAATCCGGCCGGTTGCGCAAGCTGCGCAGCCGGCTTTTTCTGGTGCCGACGCCGGCAGATTTGACGGTTACTATCGCTCCGGCTGTTCAGGCTATTGGGAGCGTCAGAGTGAATTCCGTGCGCCCGTCATGGGAGGCAACGGCAATTACGCCGTCGTTTTTCTCGGCGAGACCCTTGGCAATGGCGAGTCCGAGTCCGTAGCTGTTGTCCTTGTGCGTACGGGACTCATCCACCCTATAGAAGCGGTCAAAAATATGCGGAAGTGCATCTTGAGGGATCTCTTCGCCGGAATTTGCAACATGCAGCTCAAGCGACGATTCCTCCTTTAATCCATGCCGCTGCATGGATTGAACTAAAGAAACCTGCACGGTTCCCCCTGCTGGGGAGTGCTTGACGGCGTTGTCTATCAATATTGCCGCGAGCTGCTCAAGCTCCTTCCGGCTGCCATACGCAACCAGCGCGTCCGGTACGTCTGTCTCCAGCGTCACGCTCCGCTCGAACGCGACGCTTTCAAAGGGGAGCGCCGCCGCCATGACAGCCTCCGCCGCATCGAATGTTTCCCGCTTATGCGGCGCGGAGCTTTCCCTGTCCGCCTCCAGATTGGAAAGCTGAAGCAATTCGTTGACGAGACCGGACATGCGAACGATCTGTTCCTTGATATAGTCGAGCCATTTGTTTTGTCCGATAGATTCCTCTAACACGGTTGCGTTTGCTCCGATGACGGTCAAAGGCGTTTTCAGCTCATGGCTCGCGTCTGCGACGAAGCGCTTTTGCATCTGCATATTCTCTTCCACCGGCTTGACGATAGCGCGTGAAAGAACTCGTGCAAGCAGCGCGAAGAGACAGCATGCCGCCGCGAAACCTAAAAGGGACAGCAGCGCCGTTTCAACATTTTCGCCGTTCAGAGAGGCTGCATTCAATATCAGAACGCCGGTGCCTCCTGCATATTCTACAGCCCGGTATTTCCATTCTCCGACGCTCCCATGCCCGTCCGCGTCAGCCAACGCGGCAGCGGAAATAGCCGAGAGCGTATTATCTTCCATATTCTCTGTGCAGCCAACGCGCAGATACAGCATGCCGTTTTCGTTCAGAGCAAACGCCCCCAACTCATCCTTGGAAACGGAGCGCAGCAGCTCAGACCTGTCCCGGTCGCCGCCGGGCTTATCGACGGGAGCGCGCTCAGGCTCACCCTCCGGCGCGTGTTCCGGCGAGAGCAAAAACATTGCGCTGTCAAGAATGGAATCCGCCTTTGAAACTGTCTGGAGCACGTTCAGCACATTGAACGCCAGAAGAATCGCCAGCAAAACACCCGCCGCACTCAATAGAATGCTCCAGAACACCTTGCGTTTCAAGCTGCTTATCATTCCGAGCCTGCCTCCAATTCATAGCCTATGCCGCGTACCGAGCTGATCCTTGCCTCAGATTGCACGAACTTTATTTTCTTGCGCAGAAATGAGACATAGACGTCTACATTATTATATTCCGCATCCGCGTCATAGCCCCAGACACGTTGGGTAATCTGTTCGCGGGAAAGAACCTGATTGGCGTTCCGTATAAGGTATTCCATAAGCTGATATTCTTTCGCACCGAGGCGGACAGAGCGAGCCTTGCCGGAGCATTCGAGCGTGTAGCTCTGCGTGTCCAGAACGAGGTCGCCGAAGCGCAGCCGGTTGTCCGCAACGCTTCCTGTGACGCGGCGGGTGACCATACGGATGCGGGCAAGGAGCTCCGGCATGGCGAAGGGCTTTGTCAGATAATCGTCCGCGCCTAAATCAATGCCTTCTACCTTGTCCTCCAATGTGCTGCGGGCTGTCAGCATGATGACCGGTACATCGAAGCCCTGCTTGCGGATGCGGCGCAAAACCTCAAGACCGTCGTAGACCGGCAGCATGATATCCAGCAGCACCAGATCATATAGCCTCGTGCAGATCATCTGATAGCCCTCATCGCCGTCGGCTGCTCCGTCAGCGAGATAACCCTCGCCTGTAAGAGTACGGATGAGCGCCTCACGCAGACCCTCTTCGTCTTCCACAATCAGTATTTTCAAATGTATCACCCCCTGTTGCCTTTATTATACAGCCAATTATTGAAAAAGTGTTGAAATATTTTTTTATAATCTTCAATAAACCATCAATCATTGCGGCGTAAACTGAGTCCAGAATCCGATAAGGAGGCGAACGCCATGGCAATAACGGTCATGAAACGATATGAAATGAAATACCTGATGAGCCCCGGACAGACAGACTTTCTTCTGCGTAAGCTTGAGGGGCACATGAAAATCGACGAATTCGGTCTTACATCCATCGCATCTCTATATTATGATACGCCCGACTCACAACTGGTTCGCGCCAGCATGGAAAAGCCGGCTTACAAGGAAAAGCTACGCTTGCGTTCCTACGGCCTCGCCACGGATACGTCGCCGGTTTTTCTGGAACTGAAGCGAAAGTACGACGGCATCGTCTACAAACGACGGGTACAGTCAAGCTTAACGCAGGTCGAGAAGTTTTTTGCCGGGGAAAACGCCCTGGGCGGCAGCGGGCAAATACAAAAGGAGCTTGCATACTTTCGGGACTTTTACGGCACGCTCGTTCCTGCCTGCCTCATAATCTATGACCGCACGGCGTATTTTGAGCCCGGCGGCGATCTGCGGCTTACCATAGACTATAATCCCCGATACAGGATGCACGGACTGACGCTGACTGAATCCATGGACGGGCTCCCGCTTCTGGAAAACGGCTGGAGCATTTTGGAAATCAAGGTTCAGGACGCTATGCCGCTCTGGCTCTCGGCGGCTTTGAGCGAGGGGGGAATATTCAAGAGCAGTTTTTCCAAGTACGGCGAGGCTTATTGCCGAGAGCTTATGAAAGAGCAACACAACACCGTTCAAATAGAAAAGCCGAAATACCTCGGCGTTGCATGAAAGGAGAAAGCATCATGTTTGAATCGATTTATTCCTCTTCGGTCACACCGGCCCAGTTTTTTACTATGGCAGCAGCCGCACTCATCTCAGGATTCGTGTTCTCCTGGATAATGAGCTTCCGCGTCCGCTCCACAAAGCGATTTTTCATCGTTAGCGCGCTTATTCCTTTCGTTGTTGGCGCCGTAATCACTTTCGTCAACGGCAATATAGGCGCGGGCGTTGCCATCGGGGGCGCCTTTGGACTCATACGTTTTCGCTCCGCACCGGGCAGCGCAGATGAGATTGCCGCAATTCTGGTTGCCATGGGTTCAGGAATAGCCTTCGGGATGGGCTATATTGCCTACGGGGTCATCATCCTGCTTGCTATGGCGCTGCTGTTTTTGCTGCTGAGCAAAGTACACATCTTCGAGCACAACGGCATGTCGGCTGACCGGCTCCTGCGAATCACCATCCCGGAAACGCTGGAATACAGCGGCGCCTTTGACGATGCCTTTGCCCGCTACCTGGATAAGGCTGAACCCTGCGGCGTGAAGACTACTGCCATGGGCAGCATGTTCCGTCTGTCCTATAAGATTCAGATAAAGAACCCGGCCGAGGAAAAGGCTTTTATTGACGAGCTGCGCACACGAAACGGAAACCTCGAGATTTCTATTCTGCCTTACACGGAACAGGCAAATCAATTATAATCCTGCATATTTGAAGGAAATCGCAATTACTGAGTTGTTTGAAATAAGATGGAGTAATAAATTATTAAAATACTAACTATGGAGGCACTCAAATGAAACATCAAACCGGAAATAAAATACTGGCATCAATAATCGTAATCGCCCTGCTTTTCGCGATGATGGCGCTTCCGGCGTCTGCGGAGGAATATGACGCTGCCGGAGCGACGCGCTTCGTTTTCAGCGATAGCGGCATTACCGTTTCGGAGGGCAGCTACAGCGGATACAAGATCGACGGAACTGCATTAACCCTGAACGGCAGCGGAACCTATGTGGTCTCCGGCAGTTGCTCAGATGGCTCGATCAAGGTGAAAAAAGGTACGACTGATGTTGTGCTTGTGTTGAACGGTCTTACGCTGACAAGCTCTGATACCGCGCCGATCACCTGCAATAAAAGTACAGCGGTTACCATAGTTGCCGCCGCAGGCAGCGTCAACACGCTGACTGACAATGCCTATAACAACGACGATGATTACCCCGACAACACAAACGCGGAAAATGCGGTAATAAAATGCAAGGACGGCTCACAGGTCACGGTTTGCGGAAGCGGCACGATAAATGTGATTGCCAACGGGAAAAACGGCGTCAAGGGCGGCATGTCCACCGAAGACGATGGTGAGTCGTGGCTCACCATCAAGGAACTGACTCTGAATATTACCGCCAATGTAAACGACGGTCTTAAAGCCGACCAAGAGCTCAATATTCTCAGCGGAAACGTCACTGTAAGCGCGGCTGACGACGGCATTAAGAGCGATTATGTACTGAATATCGGCGAACAGGGCACTGAGGGACCCGCTATCCTTGTCAGCCAGAGCAATGAAGGCATTGAGGCGGCGACGGTAAATATTTACAGCGGAAGCATCACCGTTCACTCTTCCGACGACGGCATCAACGCCGGCAACAGCGACCTCAGCGGCTATAGCTTCTCATGCAACATCTACGGAGGAACGCTCTGTGTTGACGCGAGCGGCGGCGATGGAATCGATTCCAATGGAACCCTGACGCTGGCTGGCGGCAATGTTCAGGTTTTCTCCTCGAGCCAGAATGATAACAGCCCGCTTGACAGCGACGGAACCTTCACGCTCAGCGGCGGTACAGTGCTGGCCATCGGCTCGGCAGGCATGCCTCAGACTCCGTCTTCCGCCACTCAGCCGTATCTTTCCTTCGGTGCGGTCGGCGGCATGGGCGGCATGCCCGGACAGGGCGGAATGGGTAATATGCGCAATCAGTCTCCCATGCCCGGACAGGGAGAAATGGGCAATATGAGAAAACAGCACACCATGCCCGGACAGGGCGGAATGGAAGGCGCTCCTGAAATGGGCGGGCAGCCCGGCGTAAATGAGCCCGGCTTTGGCGGCCCTGCGGGAATGAACGCTGCGGGAAGCACAGTCTCAATCTCCGCCGGAGATACTGTCAGCATTCTTGACGGCAGCGGTCAAACGCTTTGCTCTGCCGTTTCCACGCGAAGCGCAGCTTATGTCTTTTTCAGTTCCGCTGCTCTGTCAGAGGGAGAGAGCTATACGCTTGCCGTGAACGGCAGCTCCGCAGCCACAACGGAAGCCGGAAGCGAAGGTAGCAAAATGGGCGGATTTCCGGGAAACCAGGAACCCACGGAGACTAAGACGCCTTCTGGCAGTCAGATGCCCTCCGGCGGTGCGACAGCGCCTGGCGGTCAAATGCCTTCCGCGAGCCAGACAAATACCGACGTTTCTGCGGCGAAAACCTTTTCCGATGTACCCGAGAACGCATGGTGCTATAGCTTTGTCACCAAACTGAGCGAAGCGGGCGTGATTGACGGAATGGGCAATGGAAGCTTTGATCCAAACGGCACGCTGACCTGGGCGCAGGCTATGAAGCTGCTGCTTTGTGCTCACGGAGACCTTACCGACGTTACTGGCAGTACATGGGCCTCCACTGCTATGCGCAAGGCGGCGGAACTGGGCCTTTATGAGGTAAGCCCGGACGGCAGCGCAAAAATCTCGCGACTGGATTTTTGTACCGCTGCGGCAAAGCTCTTCGAGGTCAGCGGCACCACGGATGCTTTCTCTGACTGCGATAAACCCGCTGTTCTCGCGCTGCACAGCGCCGGAATCGTAAACGGTTACCCCGATGGCAGCTTCGGCCCAGACCGCACACTTTCCCGCGCGGAGATCTCGAAAATCATTTATCTGCTAATGCAGTATTAATTAATAAGGCAGAGCCCGCTCCATGCGCTGCCCCGCCGCGACCTGTCCCACAGCTACACTCACGCGACCTGCCAGATGCAGGAAAAGGCGGCACCGATTGCTAATGACGTGTGCCCCGCACGACTCACGAAAAATGCTCAGTTTTCCTGCGAAAATCGCATAATTAGAGGCCGAAATATGACAGCGTATTCCTTTTTTGGAACATACAATCGCGAAATTCGTGCTCGTTCTGTTGTATAATCACCCCTCCCACCACCGTTGGCCGTAAATAAGACTAACGGTGGTGGGAGGCCTTTTTTATCTTTACAAACGCTGAGGCGTCGATTATACATTCTGAATATAGCAAGCGTTACAATGCCTGAGCGGGAGGAACGGCCATGCAAATACCGCTTGTTCTGCGTTATACTCTTCATGGCAGTTTAGCTCCTTTTGTTAGTTCGTTGTGTGACAACTTCAACCTAACAAACTCAGCCGCTTTTTTCTATCCTTTTAGTCTCACAGCAATTGTAACGTTACATTTTGCATTTCATTAAATCGTTTTTGCCTATTGAGGAAAAAGGAGAGTTGTGGTATATTTAATCAGATGGACACAAATTCGCTTGCTTTTCGGGCGAAATTATGCGCGGACAGATAAAGACAGCTCAAAGGAGAATTGACATATATGAAATTAGGAATCGTCGGCCTGCCCAACGTGGGCAAGAGCACACTTTTTAATGCTATAACCAACGCGGGGGCGGAATCGGCCAATTACCCCTTCTGCACCATTGAGCCGAACGTCGGCATGGTAAGCGTTCCCGACGAGAGACTTGACTATCTGCGGGATATGTATTCGCCGAAGAAGTACACCCCGGCGGTCATTGAATTCGTTGATATCGCGGGTCTCGTCAAGGGCGCGTCGAAGGGCGAGGGTCTCGGCAACAAGTTCCTTTCAAACATCCGCATGACGGACGCGATAATCCACGTCGTGCGCTGCTTCGACGATGAAAACGTCATCCACGTCGAGGGCAGCACTGACCCCCTGCGCGACATCGAGACCATCGACCTTGAACTTATCATGGCCGACATGGAAATGCTCGAGCGCAGGATAGACAAGGCGAAAAAGGCCGGAAAGGGCGACAAGAAGTATCTCCACGAGGCGGAAGTCCTCGAAAAGCTCATGGAGCACCTTAACGCCGGCAAGAATGCCCGCAGCTACGAATGCACCGATGAGGACCGCGAGATAATCGAAGCCTCCGAGCTTCTTACGATTAAGCCCGTGATTTACGCGGCGAACATGGACGAAAAGACCTTCTCCGGCTACGAGACGAACAAATATTATCTCGACGTTGTCAAGCACGCGGAGGCGGAGCATTCTCAGGTTCTTCCGATATGCGCCAAGCTTGAGCAGGAGATAGCGGAGCTTCCGGAGGACGAAAAGGGCATGTTCCTTGAAGAAATGGGCATGAAGGAATCCGGCCTCAACAGGCTCATTAAGTGCTCTTACAGCCTCCTTGGGCTCATATCCTTCCTCACAAGCGGTTCGGACGAGGTTCGCGCATGGACTATCGTTAAAGGCACCAAGGCACCCCAGGCGGCGGGCAAGATACATACGGATTTTGAACGCGGCTTCATCCGCGCGGAAATTGTCGCGTTTGACGACCTTAAAGCCTGCGGAAGCATGAACGCCGCCAGGGAAAAGGGCCTTGTCCGCAGCGAGGGCAAGGACTACGTCATGCAGGACGGGGACGTTACTCTCTTCCGCTTCAACGTCTGATAAATGCCCACGCGGGAACGTATACAAATCATCGACGCCGTAAGGGGGCTTGCGGTCGTTTTGATGGTTTGCCATCATTTTCTGTTCGACCTGTGCCAGTTCCTCGGCGCGCCGTGGGTTTTGTTCTATAACCCGCCCTTCGAGGTCCTGCACTATATCTTCGCGGCATTGTTTGTGATTATCTCGGGGATGTCGTCGCGGTTTTCACGCAGTAACCTCAGGCGCGGCGCGAAGCTCCTTTTGATAGCGCTCGCGCTTGAGCTTGTGACGTGGTTTCTCGGTATGCCGGACAGGTTCGGCGTATTGCATTTGCTTAGCGTTTCCATGCTCTGCTACGGCGCGGCGGAGCGCTTCCCGAACGTCCTGCCCGCGCGCGCTGAGCCTTGGATATATCTCGGCCTCGGCGCAGTGAGCTTTCTTGCGACGAAGATTATTAAGCTGCCGACGGACATATTCTGGATGTTCGGATGGTACGGGGATGATTTTTTCAGCAGCGATTATTTCCCGATTTTCCCGTGGATTTTCGTGTTCTTCTTCGGCGCGTGGCTGGGTAAGCTCGTCAGCGAGGGGCGCTTCCCAAAATGGTTTTACGCTTTTAAGGCGCCGTTTTTTCCGCTCGTCGGGCGCCATGCGCTGCTTATTTATGTTTTGCACCAGCCGGTGCTTTACGGAATAGTTATGCTGCTGGGGCAGATAATGAAATGATACTGCAAATATTACTATAAATTTATAATAGCGCACAGCGACAAATATGTTGACATATTTACTGCTGTGCGCTATTATATTAGTGAAGGAGGGAAGTGAAATGAGCGAAATAGCGTCTATTATTCAAGGGATTATACCGATAAGTTCGTTCAATCGAGGGCAGGCCGGTAAGATTTTTGATGAGGTGAAATCAGGCAGCACGAAAGTTGTCGTAAAAAACAATGAGCCGGAGGCGATTCTGATATCTCCTCAAAAGTATATCGATTTGCTGCAGAAGCTTGAGGATATGGAGGACATAGTGCTTGCGATGGAGCGAGAAAACAGCGCCTTTGACGAACCCTCTGTAGGCTTTGACGAATTGCTGAAGGAAGCCGGCCTTACCCGGGAGGAACTCAGTTCAATGGGGGACGTTGAGTTTGATTGAATGGAAACTGGAGTTGTCGCCGCCCGCACATAAGGATTACGATAGACTTGACGGCACGCAGAAGAAGCTTGTACTGAGAGCACTGAATAAAACCCTTTCCAATCCTTTACCGAACTCGGAGGGCGGCTATGGGAAGCCGCTCAGTAACCGAAATGGCTCTAAGCTGGCAGGGCTGTACAAGGTAAAGCTGCGCGAAAGCGGGATAAGAATTGTTTATCGGCTCAAAATAGTCGATGCTATGGTGTATGTTATCGTTATCGGCATGAGGGATGACAGCGCCGTATACAAGGAAGCGGAGCGCCGCTCGAGGCTTTTGTAGCTCTGCGAGCTAAACTATGTCAGGCTATGCTTTTGGGGTCAAAAATTTTAATTCTGTTATCCTCTGCGCTTCACGGGAAACGAAAAAATCAGCAATTATGCCATGATTGCAACCAAGCGCAGACGCCGATGTTGACAAAAAAAGAATAATGTGGTATAAAATAATCTGTTAACAAACAACCAAACAAGCTTAGAAGGGAAGGGCAAATCCAAGGAAGCCGTCAGAGAGAAAACGCCGTGGCTGAAAGCGTTTTCGGCAGTTCGGATAATGCCGTACCGTCCCGGAGCTGCCCGCGAGATAAGCGGGACGTGGCCTGCACGTTACAGCGGGACTGAGCGGAGGCGTTTGCGCCTCAATCAGGGTGGAACCGTGTTTATTGTAAGCACCCCTGTTTTGCAGGAGTGCTTTGTGTTTTTAAAGGGGGATTAGAAAAATGGCAGATAATCAGTATACGTTTGAAAACAAGGTCTTTAAGGACACTTACCGCCACACCACCTCGCACATTCTCGCGCAGGCGGTCAAGAGACTTTACCCGGACATAAAGCTTGCGATAGGCCCCGCCATTGAGGACGGCTTTTATTACGACTTTGACTCCGAAAAGCCCATCACGCCCGAAATGCTCGAAGAGCTTGAGGCGGAGATGAAGAAAATATGCAAGGAGAAGATTCCGCTTGAGCGCTTTGAACTGCCCCGTGAGGAAGCGATAAAGTTCATGCAGGAGCGGGAAGAGCCCTACAAGGTCGAGCTTATTCAGGATTTGCCCGAGGACGCCGTTATAAGCTTCTACAAGCAGGGCGATTTTACCGACCTCTGCGCCGGCCCGCATCTTGACAATACCGGCAGAGTCAAGGCCAATGCCTTCAAGCTCACGAGCTGCACGGGCGCATATTGGCGCGGTGACTCGAACAGGAAGATGCTCCAGCGCGTTTACGGAACCTGCTTCCAGAAGAAGGAGGAGCTTGACGCTTACCTTCTCAAAATGGAGGAAGCCAAGAAGCGCGACCATAGAAAAATCGGCAAGGATTTACAGCTTTTCATGACGGACGAGCTCGTCGGGCGCGGCCTTCCCATGTTCCTGCCGAAGGGCTATACCATCTGGCGCGAGCTGGAAAACTATATCCGCGACAAGGAGCTGCGTCTGGGCTATCAGCATGTTATGACGCCCTGCGTCGGCACGGTGGAGCTCTATAAGACCTCCGGACACTGGGATCATTACAAGGAAAATATGTTCCCCGCCATGCAGGTAGACGACGAAACCTACGTTCTGCGCCCCATGAACTGCCCGCATCATATGCGTATTTACGCTTCCCGTCCGCATTCTTACAGAGACCTGCCGCTGCGTATAGGCGAGATAGCGCATGACTTCCGCTATGAAGCCTCCGGCACGCTGAAGGGCATCGAGCGCGTGCGCCATTTCTGCCAGAATGACGCTCACCTTTTCGTCACGCCCGAACAGATTAAGGACGAGGTAAGCAAGGTTTGCGACCTGATTTTCGACGTTTATAAGGATTTCGGCATAACCGATTACCGCTGCGTACTCTCCCTGCGCGACCCGGCGGATAAGAAGAAATATCACGATGATGACGAAATGTGGAATACGGCAGAGAACGCCCTTCGTGAAGTGCTCGTCGAGCTGGGTATCGACTTTACCGAGGAGATCGGTGAAGCGGCCTTCTACGGCCCGAAGCTGGATGTTAACGTAAAGCCCGCTGTAGGCGCGGAGATTACGCTTTCCACCTGCCAGCTCGATTTCTGCCTCCCCATGAAGTTCGACCTCAAGTATATCGACAAGGACGGCAGCGAAAAGACTCCCGTGGTTCTACACAGAGCCATCCTCGGAACGCTTGACCGCTTTATGGCCTATCTTATCGAGCAGACTATGGGCGATTTCCCGCTTTGGCTCGCGCCCGTTCAGGCAAAGGTAATGCCCATCACCGATAAGAGCGCCCCTTACGCCGAGAAGGTCGCCAAGGAGCTTGAGGACAAGGGCTTCCGCGTGGAGACCGACCTTCGCAACGAGAAGATCGGCTATAAAATACGCGAGGCGCAGATGCAGAAGATTCCCTATATGCTCGTTATCGGCGAGAAGGAGTCCGAGGCGGGCACAGTCGCGGTTCGCACGCGCGAGGGCGGCGATCAGGGAACGATGCCGCTTGCCGATTTCATCGCAAAGATTACCGTGGAGAAGGAAACCCGCGCGCTGAAGTGAACGTATAGGAAAATATTACATCGTATATAAAAAATTACCCCTCCGTACAATAGTTTTGATACATTGTACGGAGGGGCTTTTTTATGGAAAACCGCAAAAAACTTTATATTTCCATGGCTGCGATAATCATAATCAATGTGGCTGCGATACTTTTTGCCCGCTGCGCTCTCGCGGCGGCATATAAGCAGGGCTCGACGGGGCCCGTGGTGCGCGAGATTCAGCAGAAGCTCGCCGCCGCAGGATTCTACAGTTACGACATAGACGGCATTTACGGCAGCAGAACCGTCGCGGCGGTGAAGAGCTACCAAAAGAGCCGGGGTCTCGCCGTTGACGGCGTGTGCGGGGCTGCGACACTAAAGAGTCTCGGCGTGAGCACAGGAAAAACGCAGACGGACCTTGACGTTGACCTGCTCGCGCGTCTTATCTCGGCGGAAGCGCGCGGCGAGCCTTATGTCGGGCAGGTCGCCGTGGGGGCAGTGGTGCTAAACCGAATGGAGCACCCGTCCTTCCCGAACAGCCTTTCCGGCGTAGTATATCAGGCAGGAGCCTTCTCGTGTATCGCGGACGGGCAGTTCCGGCAACCGGTCGCGGACAGCGCCTACAGAGCCGCGCGCGACGCCATAAACGGTTGGGACCCGACGGGCGGCGCAATTTATTACTTCAACCCCGCGACGGCGACGAGCAAATGGATATGGTCGCGCCCCCTGCTCTGCGTGATAGGCAACCACAGATTTTGTCTGTGAATAACGACAAATAGCTATCCAAAAAATTAATGAAACGGCTTGAAATGCCATGGCAAATTGTGTATAATAAATAAAAAACGATTTACAGATAGGAAGATTTGCATGAAAAAACTCATGGTATTATTAATTGCTGTTTCCATGGCGCTTGGCGTGCTTACTGCTTACGCCTCCGCTGACGAAATGCGGCTTTTCTCCGATGTAACAGAGGATGACTGGTTTGCCTACGGCGTAAAGGACGCCGCCGCGCGCGGTCTTATGATCGGCACAGGCGGGGATAAGTTTTCACCCTCGGCCGAGGTGAACAGAGCTATGGTCGTCACGGTGCTCTGGCGCATTGAGGGCGAGCCGGAAGTTTTGCTCGCTCCCTCGTTTAACGATGTTCCCGACGGGGAATGGTATACAAAGGCTGTCGCCTGGGCCGCCGCAATGGGCATAGCGCAAGGGCGCGGCGACGGAAGCTTCGCGCCGCTTGAAGGTGTGACGAGAGAAGCGTTCGCAACATTCCTGTATCGCTGGGCGCAAGGCCGCGGCTATGATGTGAGCGCGGACACGAAGCGTTTCACGGGCTATATGGGTTCGGCTCCGTCCGATTGGGCTGAGCCCGCTATGGATTGGGCGAGAGACCGTGGCTTCTTCAACTGGAAAGAAACAAGGGTAGGTCCTCTCGCTTCGGCTCAAAGCCTATGCGTCGACGAAACCGCCACTCGAGCGGAAACCGCGGTATTCCTCTCCCGTTTTTGCCGCTGTTATATAGATGAAACGGAGAGTGAAGAGCCGAAGGTGCTGTATCGCATGGTTGACGACAATAGAGACGATGGCGGGTATCTGTGGGATTTTATGACCATGGAGCTGCCGGAATTCTGGATGGGAAGCTGCATAACTTCTTTGACGGGGTATGAAGGTATAAATGCAGTGTCCGTAGATTTTCAAGATTGCTCGAATAAACGCCCCCGTTCTTCTATGGGCAAGCTTTTTGAGCTTATCCTATGTCCTGAGGGAACGAACACGGAGCAGTTCGGTTCGTGGGAGAAGCTCGGCGACGCGGAACCCGGAAAGTCCGGGCGTATATGCACCGTAGACGCCGGACCAGAAATGGGCAGGATAAACCTCTATGTCAAATACTTTGCCGATAGCGAAGGTATGTGGGCAGAAGAGGGGATGAGAATATATGACCCGGAGAAGCCCGCAAACTACCTTAAAATGAGCGCCTGCTTTGAGCAGATAATCAATTCCATCCGCTTCGACAAGGGCGTTGCCGTCGTAGACGCCGCGCCGAGCTATGCGGGACTGATGAAGAATCAGTAAAGCTGGATCCTGTGCTCCTTATTGTCCTTTGCGGCATACATGGCTTTATCGGCCTTTTTTAAAATCTCATAGAAATTGTTTTCGACGCCGGTGTAGATTGCGATACCTATGCTGGAGCTTACCTTTTGTTCTCTGATCGGTAAAAAGATGTTTTCGGAAATGCCTTTTGAAATGTCCTGCGCGATTTTGTACGCTGTATCAGGATCGTCGCTGTCTTTGATAAACACGACGAATTCATCGCCGCCAAAACGCCCGACAATTGCAGAATTATCAAATTCGGAACCAATAAAAGCGCCGATTTGGCTGATTACACTGTCGCCGATATCGTGGCCGAATTTATCGTTTATTGATTTAAAATCGTCGACGTCAAACAAGAGCATGATTCCCTTGTCGGCTTCCGGGTCTGCAAGGAATTTATCAATTTCTCTGGACAGGGCGCCCTTGTTCTTTATGCCTGTAAGGTCGTCTGTATCTTTTTGAATATTGATTTTCCTCGTTAATACGAATTCCTTAATACGGATAGAATTTGCTATGATATGCAGAAAAATACCAACGATGGTGAAGGGAATGACGTTTAAACAGTCGACCAACCAAACCTCGTATGGCTTGACTTGCTTCATCCAAAAGAGAAAAATGCCGGAAGCGATGATTAAAACAAACGTCATGAAAAACGGCTTGTCAATCATGAACATAGGAGTGATCAGCAAAAGCGCAATGAACGTTACTGCGGGATCGTCCGGCTCCTTCTGCGTAATAAAACAGCTAAATAGAAAAAGCAATGAAATAGACAGATAGATTAAAAGCTGAGCGATGATAGAGTCTTTTCTGAGAACAAAAAAGAGAATAACGGCGAATACAGAGTAAATCAAGGCAATAATATATATCGTTCGGTTTTGCCTCAATAAGTCGCTGAAAAAAGTACATAGCAGCATAACGGCAAAAAACACGACCATGAAATAATGAAGAACGCGCCAAACCTCGAAATTTGAGACGTACGCATCTTTCTTTATGGAGTTGTATTCATATTTTTCGATTCCGCAGTAAAAGAAATAGTTGCGTAAGGTTCTTAATATCTTCATTGCAATACCTCGCGTGCATAGAAGGTCGTCGATCTGCCACAACCCACTTTTTAACAGCATACCATACATTTTTATATTTCACAAGTGGATTTATTTGCGGCCGTAATGCCTGGGGCTCAGAACGTTCTTATACATTGATATGTATCGGATTAAGATGGCGCTGTAATAACATACGCAGTATTTCAGTTTCCGGTCGGCAGCAAGATCTGGCGAGCTAATATAGGCAAAAACCGGTGCAAATTGACTAAAATATACAAAATCCGCATTTCTTTATTGACAATGATAAGACAATCTGTTATTCTCATAGCAGACGCCAGGTTTGGCGTTGTTTGCATTATTGGGCGACTATGCCTGTCAGTGCAATAGCATGAACTGATGGTTCAAAGACTATGCCTGCCAGTGCAATAGCCCTAAACAACTTAATACGTGGATTTGCCGCGCCTTGTTGCAAAGGCCCCGCGCGGGGTCAGACGGGCGCGTATATGGAATGGGGTGCGCCGCAAAACGCGGCAAGACCCCGCGTAACCGGCGCTGTAAGCGTGAGGAACTTCCGAAGCATCGGACTGATCCGATGTGAGCCGAAAGGCTTCCATTGTGGGGCTTGCCCCATGAGAAGGTAGGAAAGCTCCGCAGGAGGCGATTTCGCCTCCATAACGTGAGTCAGAAGACTTGCATTTTCATTAGTCATGTCGTGGAGGGGTTCTTCCATGACTTGAGCGTACAAATACGGGTACGCCAACTGATTAAAAGGTTGGCATACCCGTTTTTATTTTGCCAAAAGGGGTACCCCTTTTATGTTTTGCTTTGCAAAACATAATGCGCCATGCGCGCCAAAACCGTAACCACCCACGGGGCTTCCCCCGTGCTTATGATGATACGCATCGAAAACTGAATACCCGTAATGGGAAGTGATACATCGTCCGGCAAAACGCGCCATGATCTTCCGCTGCTCAAAAGGCAGCGCGAGGGGAGCGCGCCGAGGGCGTAGAAAACGTGGTCCTCGTCGGGCAGGGCGGGAGCACAGGAACTCATACCATTCGCGGCAGATGATAGATTCCGTCGCTTGGCAGCACTGACCTGAACACGACAAGCGCAAAATCGTGTTTAAGTCAGTGCCGTCAGGCACTAACCGTATTCAACCGGTAAGAAGGGAAAAAGACATAACCAAAACAAGCACCGGGACCGTCGCGTAATCAGAAGGGCGCGGCGCTCCCAACAGCCAAAAGTTCAGGAGAAACATTGGCGGTTTTGAGCTAACCCTAAGCTGGTATGGGGTCTCAAAACGCGCTTTACATAGGAAAAAAGAGCTCAGATCGTAGCGGAACGCGGCTGCGCGCACGGCGCACTCCTCCAATCTGGAGAGGGGAGCGACCCCCGCGCGGCTGCCCGCGGTTCTCTTTTGGAGCTATATAGGGCGAACTCCACCAGACGAGCCCGAGGGCTTGGAGAGGCCGTATTATTCCGCTGCACGGTTTTCGGCCATGCAGTGAAATAATACGGTGTTCTCCGGGCGTAACCTCGGCAAATGCCTTACGGTTATGGGGATAGCCGGAAAAGGCTGGGTATATATTAAGCAGAGGTATACCCGGTCAGGCATTTAGCCGTTATTTTCAAAGCGAAAGCTATCAAATAACGGTTTAAGCACAGTGAAAAAGTGCGCCGCAGCAATGTGGGCCGGGGGCTTGCGCCGCACCCCCTTTCGCTCCCCTCGCAGGGGAGCTGGCTCGCGCATAGCGCGAGTCTGAGGGGTCGTCCGCGCGAAGCGCCTTTCGCTCCCCTCGTAGGGGAGCTGTCAGCGAAGCTGACTGAGAGGTCGCATGCATGCGCCACGATTGACGATTGGCAGCTATATGTATGGTCGGCACCCACCTCTCAGTCACGGGCTTGCGCCCGCGCCAGCTCCCCTGAAAGGGGAGCGAAAGTACCACCGCCCTTCGCAAAAGACTGTGTTTAAACCGTTATTTGAAAAGCCAAGCTTTGATAATAACGGCGGAGGAGGAGCCCCGCTTCCCCCGTCCAATATATACACGGGGCAAAATATTTTATTGGGCCTAAGAAGCCCGGAAAGGAGACTAAAATGTCTCACATTATCACCCGCAGCAAGAGAGTTGCTGCAATCATCCTTGCCCTGGCGATGGTATTCGCCCTCAGTTCTAACGCATTTGCGTATGAGAACACCGTGACCGCTTATGTCAAGCTTCAGACCGCAACTGTTCCCGATGGCGCGTGGAGCTATAACATTGGCGATCTTACTGGCGTTACCGACATCACCAACGGCTTCGTCCAGGTAAGAGTCACCAAGGACGGCGACATCACCGTCAAGGACATCGTAAACCAGTTCCTTGAGGACTATTCTTATGGTGTTGTTGAGTGCGACGAGTGCGATGAGTACGGCTGCGACAGCGCTAATTGCGAGTACGGCGATTGCATCTGCACCTGGAAGAAGGTTCAGAATGTTGACCCCGACACCTTTGAGCCTATTGAGGGTTCATATGCTTCCGTTCTGAATTCTCTCGTTTATGATGATGTTGAGTTCACCAACAACGGAACTTCCTATTATACTGATGGTACTCACGGTCACTATGAAGGAACCTCCTGGGAGTATTTTGTCACCAATTGCAACAACAACCAGACTGAATATCCCCAGAGCGAGTATATGGATCAGTATAAAATCAATTACTCTGCATACATCACCCTCAGCTTCGACACCAGCTCCTTCGACTGGTAATATAGCTTAACTAATGAGAACCGCAAATAACAGCATGGGGAATACCAGTGCCCCGAATTATGTTTCTTCTGTTATGCGGGGAAGGGCCAGAAATTTTCTGGCCCTTCTGCTCGCAATATGCGTAGTTTTTACTCTCTTGCCGACTAATGCGGCGCTGGCTGCGACGGACGATACAAATGCAGATTTATTGACTAAAGTTTATGGTAACAGTATAAAATATGATACTGTCGATGAAAATGGCGTTGTAAAAGAAAAAAAGCTAATTGCAATAACTAAATATGATGACTTAATATACTCAATAGATACATTCGGAAGTACCGCTCATTTTATATTTAACCTACCAGAAGATGTCAGCATAACTAAGGTCTGGGATAGCGGAGAATATGAATATGATCTGACAAAAACAAAAGAAATACCCAAAAGAAATAGTCCAACAAAATATCTTAAAGCGTATGATGATGAACATAAAGCATTTCATCCCTTTGACGCACCACCAATTCAAAATTATTCTTATACCCCTGCACAATGCTTATATTTCCAGTTGAGCGATGGAAGAATTATAACTGTTATAATAGATAAGGACATAATAGAGCAAAAAGCTGCTTATATGGATGCTATATCGCTTTACGATGCCCGGACAAGAACTCTTTTGGATGACGAATACTATGTCGGAGGCTTTATAAAGGCTTCTGAGAATAATGAAAGAATACATACTGTCGTCAAGACGAGCCTTTCTTCGGAAGAACCTGTGTTATTGACGGCAAGAATCGATACGATAGATAATCTTTTCGTAAAATATGATTATCAGCCCGTGCAAAATAACTCCAGCAACAATCAACAGTGGGCTGAAGCATTTGAGGGTCATCTTAACGTTAATGGAAAGCGCGTGGGCGGCTATTTTAGCTCGTCATTAGACCAGACGACGGAATTCAGCGATGTATTCACATTGAAGCCGGGAATAAACGTCGTTGAAGTCTGCTGCAACAGAACCGGCTTTTATGTAGAAAAAAACGAAAACTGGTTTGTAAGCAGCTCAAAAAAAGATGACGGAAGGAAACGCTTTTCAAGTGTAGTTTACGTTATCGACTATGAGGGAGAAGCTGCGGATATATCCGATGAAGAAGTAACAATAGGAAGCGACGCGGGTCTTCAGGAAGGCTCAATAGGAGCTTATATCCCGGCAAATACCATTGAATCATATTATTATTTCGTCAAGCGTGATATAATTGCCACTGAAAATGGCTTTGCTTTCTCCGCGCCTGCGGATAGCAAATTAAAGCCTGAGGATCCTGCTTATTCATATAAAAAGGGCGCTGTTATCACGGTTGCGCCAAACGACTATAGGGCGAAAATCGAAATAGTTGATAATGAAGCAGGCAATCTTGTTGTAGGCCAAAAAATGGGCTTCTGCTATGGAATTAACCTTTGCAACCTGCCCGACGACAACACCTTTACCGTCCGCGTAACGAGCGCTGACGGCACGGTTACTAAGGATTATCCTTTCACGGTCGTTTTTGAAAACAGCGATGTGAGCCTCAGCGACCTTACCGTAAGCGGCGCGGAGCTTGACGAGCCCTACAGCGAGGATAACACATGTTATTATCTTATGTTCGGCGAGGACAGCGAGGAAGCGGAGCTTTCCTATACTCTCGCGGATAAAGCTTCGGCGGAGCTGAACGGAGAGCCCATAAGCGGGACTCCCGTTTTGTCCTCCGACAAGCTTTTGAATACCCTTACGGTTATAGCGCCCGATGGAATAACGAAAAAGACCTATTATTTCATCACCAAGCTGCCCGACGGCTCTGTGCCTTACTTTACAATAACGGAGGAAACCAGAGCTCAGGCAGCAAAGATGCTTGAAGGCTATTACGACTTGCAAAAGAACCTTAAAAGCTTTGGCGGAATCTGGCCTATCTTCATGGCGGCTGCGGCGGGCAGCGGTCTTGACGAAGACGGAAACGTTATCCCGATGGATTTCAACGGCAAATACGTCTTTGACCCCACCGAGGATTTGCAGTCGCTGGATATTCAGAGCACATTCCCTGCCCGCGATATAATGACGCTCGTAATGCTTGGGCGTAACCCCTATAATTTCAACGGAATAAACTTCGTTGAAAAGCTTCAGGAGCATGGCGGCGAGCCCTGGGCAAACAATATCTGGTACGATATGGCGGCAAAGGCTGCCGGAATTGAGCCGCTTTTTGAGGATTCCTTGAAAAAGAATGCGGTCAGCAGAAGCTACGACCTCGATATGAGAGCTTGGACAATAGCCGTCCTCAATAACGCCTTCGGCCTGGAGCAGAAGGACATGGTTCCCTATATCGAGAGCCTCAGAAATGTTCAGATTAAGCCGGGTTATCCGAACGGCTGCAGAAACGTAGCCGATTATGCCGGCCTCTGGCGTATGGCGGCTTATTATTCAAGCTTTGATACCAACGCTTTCACCATCGGTACCGTCCTTTCCGCTATTGCCTCCGCCGGGGTTGACCCGAACGTCGTTTTCACGGTTGAAGACGAGGACGGAAGCGTAATCAAGCCGCTCGATAAGATTGAAAAATTCCTTTGGGATGAGGAAAAAGGCAGATTTATGGGCGAGGCTGAGAAGCCTGTTCGCGCCTACGTCAAGGATATGATTATCGGCCTCGGCGATATCCTTCAGGGCAGCAACGTTTGGGATCGCTACAGACTGTCCGAGGATAAGTATGATGCTCTTCTCAGCAAAGCGGGCGCTGAACTGAGCTCTCGCGTCGCCTCCGCGACGAATCTGTCCAAGATTCCCGAGTACGGCGAAGAAGATTACGGAAAGTATTATTTCTACCTTTATGACGCCGTAGCGGATGAAACAAATGACACCACGATGCGTCCTGACGTTATCTGGGGCACTCCGATTAATGTATTCAAGAAGATGCTTGGTACCCTGCCCAAAACAGATAGCGAAGATTATGAAGACAATATCGACGTAAAAGAAGTCGAGAAGCTTATTGCCTTCTATAAGGAGCTCTACGATTACGACGAAGGAAAAACCGTCTCTACGCTTGATGTAAAGTCCAAAGCTGCCTTTGACAAGGCGGTGGAAACGGCTATGAACAAGCGTGAAGAGGCGGAGAGACCGGAGGGCGAGAGTCGCGAGATTATGACCGGCAAATTCTATAGCCGCGTTATTAAACTGCCCGACCCGCGTCTGATCAAAGAAGAAAACCGCGAAGAGGTTGAAGCATTAGGCGCAATCTTCGATGCTTTTTCCGATTATCAGAAAACTATTCTTGAACAGTATGGCGTGGCTATAGAAGGAAAACTCAGCAAATGCCTGCTTGTGCTTATGCAGAATTCCGGCAGCAGCGGCGGCAGTTCTCGACCGAAGACGATAACCATCCGCTTTAAGCTGCTCGGCGCGCCCAATGACGGCGAGTTCGGCGAGGTAAATACCCTGATGGACAACAATCTCGACCCGTGGCTCCCGGACGAAGAAGGCAAGTATTACATCGAAACCTTTAACGCCGAAACCATCAGCGCCGAGGATGTTTTGCTGCTCATTCTGAATGATAACGGTATCGAATGGCGCGGTAACTCGGAGAACCAGTATGGCACGATTTACATTTCCGGCATCAAGAACCCGAAAACGAACGTGTGGATGGAAGAATTTACTACCACCGCCAATTCCGGCTGGATGTATACCGTTAACGGCAAGCACCCGAACGTCGGCCTCAGTAACTTCTATCTGAAAAACGGCGACGAGTTCATCATGCACTTCACC
>JAEEGK010002440.1_pt1 | contig 46551 bp, 40 predicted proteins | sample 8958771 | NCBI WGS metagenome assembly JAEEGK01 (sample SAMN16246547, study PRJNA631951) | gut metagenome | biome: gut microbiome; feature: rumen; material: SC-attached | host: Bos | place: Iran: Karaj | collected 2018-10 | reverse complement strand
ACTTTCGTCTGTCTTGTTGTGATGCTCAGAAATAAAAAAAGAACGATTGAAGATATAAATACCTCAATCGCTCTTGTTGATTCTTTGGTTAATCCCTTAATTGGTCAATGTTAACTTAATGACATTGTGTCAACCTCTTGCAGCCTTTATAGGTATTAGTATATCCTCGGGAACAAACAGCTTTCCGCAGCCCGTTCCAAGGTCGATATCAGGTTTATTTGCTCCGTGAAAATCAGAACCGCCGCTGACAAGAAGATCGTATTTTTTTGCCAGCTCTTTTATCTGAATCTCATCTCTTCTTTCATAAGTGGAGTAAACAGCTTCTATACCGACAAGTCCGGCACCTTTTAGCCTTCCGACAAAGTCATCCAGTCTATCATCACCAAATCTGCACAAGATGGGATGGGCAAAAACGGGAACTCCTTTAGCTTTCAGTATGCTTCTTATCGCATCTTCAGGTGTTATCTTCTCCCTGCCTACATAGTACGGGCAGTGGTCACCAATATATCTGTCAAAAACTTCAGCTCTGCTGTTTACATAGCCTCTGTCCACCATAAACTTGGCAAAATGTGCCCTGGTAATAACGGTGTCCGGAAACTCCTCTGTGAGCGCCTCATATGAAATGGGAATTCCCGCTTCCTCAGAGAGCTTTTTGCACATCTTCTTATTTCTGGTAGTCCTTGAATCAATAAAAGCGCTAAGCCCCTCTACAAATTCCTTATCGTGGTTATCGATATAAAGTCCCACGATATGTACTTCTCTTCCTTCGCCTTCCGTAGACAGTTCAACACCCGGAATCACCTCAAGATCCGGATATTTTGAAGCGGCATATTCTATAGCTTCATCGACACCGTCCACAGTATCATGATCTGTAAGCGCTATAGCGGCAAGCCCCTTATCGTGAGCTCTGTCTATAAGCTCTTTTACAGAAAACGTTCCGTCAGAGTTATTTGAATGTGTATGTAGATCAATAGCCCTCATGCATATCTCCTGTTGTCCGCACTTAATAAATGCTTTTTTTACAAAGAATTATATCATTTAAATCTTTGCAAAAATAGCTGTCTCTTCATCAAGTTCTCCTGCAATACGGCTATTTTCATCCATACGCTTTGAAATATTATCCATGTCGGAAACAAGTGTCTGAGTGCTCTCGGCAGCTGATGAAACGCCGCGAACACCGTCTTCTATGGATGTTGTAATATTATTGATAGACTCTGCTATATCATTGAATGTTGACTTAAATCCTTCTGTCTTATTACTGAAGTCGTCCATGACACCTTCAATGTAATTAGCATTATTTTTATACTTTTCACCATCTTCAACGAACTTCTCAAACTGAGGCAGGATTGAATTCTGAAGATAATCAACAAGTTCATTTGCACTTTCTGAAAGATTATGCGCAGCATCGACAACAACAGAGTTGATCTCCTGAATGTTTCCTGCAGTTCTCTTACTGTTCTCGGCAAGGTTACCGATCTCGCCCGCAACGACAGCGAAGCCTTTTCCTGCAGCTCCCGCTCTTGCAGCTTCAATTGAAGCATTGAGAGAAAGAAGGTTGGTCTGGGTTGCGATACTCATGATCTCAGCGGTAAGCGAATTAACCTGATCAACACTCTGGCTGTCAGCGATTGCCTGATTGAGAGATGCAAGAATTTCTTCAACCTTAGCATTTGTTTCAGCCATGGTTGTTCTCGCAGACTGTTCCATTGCATCCGCATGCTCTTTCATAGTCTTTGAATATTCGTTTATCTCACGGCTCTTATCAGCCATTTCATCAACTTCGGCTCTGACAGCTTCAGTATTCTTATTTATAGTACCCGCGCTATCGGCAACTTCCTCCATGGTAGCGGTAAGTTCCTCTGTAAGTGCAGACAGATCGGATGCACTACTGTTTGAGGTCTTAACACTTCCCAAAACATCACTTACAACCTTGTCCATTGCAGATGAGTTATTTGTGATAGTCATGAAGATCTTTTGAAGGTGTTCAATAAAGGAGTTGATACCTGTACTGAGAGCTCCGATCTCATCATTTGACTGAACAGTAATACGCTTTGTAAGATCACCTTCTCGTCTGTTGATACCCTCAATAATCTCATTAAGCTCTGCTTCTGCTTTGATAACAGGTCTTATTACATGTCTAAGTACAATATAAAGGGCAATAATTACGGCAAGAATACTGATTATAATTACAACAACTCCCGAAAATCTTGCAATATTATAACTTGTAATGAAATCTTGTCTTGCAACTTCAGAGCTGCTGTGAAAAGCTTCAATGATCTCATTAATGTCCGTGCTTAACTGCTTTGAATTCTCAGCAACAATACCATTTGCAGTTGCATAAGCATCCTTGGTTTTCTGCGCAGCACTCTGTGCCAAAAGAATCAAAACCGATTCTCTAAAGCTCTGGTAATCGGCAAGCATCTTGTCATAACTTGCAGTATTATCTTCGGTAACATATTTTTTGTAATCAGACATTGTCTGATCAAGGATTGCCTCTTCTGCCTCAATCTCGGAAATAACATAAGTCATTGTCTCAAAATCAGTGGCAACAATATGTGACAGAGCCAACGTATGAACGTTTTTGGATGTCTGCCCTATGGTATCCAACTGTCCAATTGCAACCATATAATCATCTGCAATTGTTGATGCTGTATTGTTTACCTTTCTAAGGTTCGTTAATGACAATACATTTGAAAGTATGGAAACTAATCCCAATAGAAGGACAGGAACCATAATCATCACACGAATACTTGATTTCTTCTTCATTGTTCCAACCTCCTATTATTCGCTTTCCGCAGAATCTGCTTCTTCGCTTTCATCAGAGGCTTCTTCCTCTGAGGTTTCTGCTGTTTCCTCTGCTACATCCGATTCGCCCTCGGCATTTTCTTCAGTAGTTTCCTCACCTGTTTCTTCTGTAGACTCAACACCTTCCGGATCACCTGTTGATTCAGTTCCTGTAATAGCTGTAACCATCTCATTTAACAGAGTCTGAAGATTCTTACCTCCGGGATTTCCCTGGCTCATAATCGTTCCAAAGTTTGTTGCAGGATCCCAGAAGGTTCCTCCAACACGCTGAAGACTTGCATAATCAGCCTGTTTCTGAAGTGCCTGAAGTCCCTTTGACTGAGCCACTTCACCTGAAGATGATGCCGCTGTATTTGAAGGGCCCTGACCTCTCATTGAAAATCTAAGGCTCTGGTTCTGTTCATTTGTCATCCAATCCGCAAACTTATTTGCCCATGCAGAATTGGGTGAATATGAATTTACTCCGACAAGCTTATAGCCCGCATAACTTGACATCTGAAGCTGCTGTCCCGCAACCGTATAAGTCGGAAGTTTTGTTGCGGCATAGCCATCGCCCCATGCATCTTTGATCTGAACTTCATCCCATGTTCCACTGATACCGGCAATAAAAGTACCGTCTGCGGCACCTATAGCAAAGTCATCATTTGGCGCGTTGACAAAAGCCGGATTCTTCCCGAGATCCACCAAAGACTGTGCAACATCAACACCTTTTATCTTGGTATATTTGGCATTCCAGTTACAGAATGTAGAAATTCCATCGTCATTAAGCCCGATTTCCATATCTGTATTTCCAAAGAAAGAATACATGTACCAACCGGAATCTATCTCCATGAAAAACTTCTTGCCTTCCTGTTCGCAAACTGCCAGGATTCCGTCCAAAGTCTGTACATCTTCTTCGTTCAAATACTTACTGTCATAAAAAAGGAAATATCCATTATCTGCTGTCAAAGGATATGCATATAAAGCTCCGCCAAAAGAAGCCGCTTCGCTTGAAGCAGCAAGATTTCTCGATGCAATTTCAGATTCATTGGGAACTTTTTTAAGTACACCCGAAGCAATCAAAGCCATTAACTGATCATCTGCAAAAGTAAATACATCAGGTGCATTAAGAACATCACCAAGAATGTCATCCTTAGCACTGGCCTCACTGTGAGGCTCAAATATAATATTGAAGTTTGCCTGTGATGAATACTCAGATATAAAACTTGATATGATCTGATTAATAAGCTCATCATCTTCCTCAGATCCCCAAACTCTAAGAGTCACATCTCCTGAAGGAAGAGCGTCTTCACCGGAATTTTCCTCATTGGCATTTTCCGTTTCGGAAACACTTTGTTCCTCTACACTACCTGCCCCACATCCTGCAAGTGCGCCAAAAGAAAACACAATTGACAGTAAAATAATAAACATTTTTTTGGACATAACATGCCTCCTATCCTTTTACGGGAAAATACAATAGCATATTATTTTGTACAATACAATAGTACATATAAATGTTTTTTAAAATATTTTAAGTCGTTTTATCACATTTCAAGTGCAATCCCAGAACTCAAGCCAATCGCGATAAATACTGATTTTTTCTTACAAAAACCTTCCTGTTTTATCGTTATTTTTTTTCGTTTTTTATATCGTTGTTACAACCTCGCGACCATCGGATCGCTCTCAGAATTACATCCGCTAGTCCATCATGATCGTTATCTTCACCTGTCACAATATCGCAAACTCTTTTCACCGCATCGGTCGCATTGAGCATCGCAACTCCAACACCTGCCGCCTCGAGCATGGAAATATCATTCTCCTGGTCCCCTGCAGCATAGGTATTTTCTACCGGTATTCCAAGTATCTCCGCAAGCCTCTTAACGGCATTGCCCTTTCCCGCTTCTTTTGGAAAAATCTCAAGATAATACGGATTGGAATACAAAAGAGTGATCTTATCTCCCACAGCATCTTCAAGCGCCTTATAGAATTTCTCCTGCTTCGACGTATCATGAAGCTCTATCGCTATCATCTTTGGCGGAGGGGATGTCAGCTCTTTTACCACATCATCTGTAATAAGAAGAGGCGTCTTTATTACCCTTCTGTAATATTCCATACACTCTCCGTTCATTGAACTGACTATATGAGTGTCATTGTAAGTATGACAGTGCATATCATACTTATTTGCAATATCCATGATAACAGGCACAAGTTCAAGCGGAACGCCCGTCCTGTAAACATATTCATCTTCATCAACACTGTAAATCTCAGCACCATTACAACCACATAAAAAAGAGCCCTTAAAGTTCAGCTCCAATCCGCGATAGACAGCTTTCGCACTATCTATCGCCCTGCCGGTATTTATACAAAAATAATTACCGGCTTGCGTGAACTTCTTAAGGGCATCCATCGTCTTTGGTGAAATATCTTTTTTACTTGTAAGAAGAGTGCCGTCCAGGTCAAAGAAAAAAATTTTTCTATCTGTTCTCTTCACAAAAAAGCTCCTTATATTATGCTTCTACAATCAAATATCTTCCGTCACCTATATCAAAAACCTCATCAGCTTCAAGCACATTGCTTCCTTCAGTGTCAACACCCGATTCCTCAAAGTACTCCTCGACTTCTTCGGGACTGTCAACAACTACTGCCATCGAATCCTCCAAAAAAGCTTCTGCTTCTTCCATGTTTTCTGCTACATCCTCAGGAAATAACTGTCCCTGATTCTCCAAAAAACATCTTAATACTGCTTCATCATACTCGTGCATACAAAAACCTCCAAATTACAACAAATCTTTCCCTTTCATCTCTGTGTAGAGTCTTGCCACAGGCAAACCTACGACATTATAATAATCACCCTTGATACCGCTGATATAGCGGGCAAATAAGCCTTGTACCCCATAGGCACCCGCTTTGTCGTCAGGTTCGTTTGTTGCAACATAAGCGTCAATCTCTTCATCAGTCATTTTCACGACATCCACATTAGTTTCTTCGCAGAATGTTACGTGATCTTCTTTTCCGTCTTTTCTGAAAAACAAAGTCACCCCTGTATATACTTGATGTGTATTTCCCTGAAGCTGCCCGATCATATCCTTCGCATCTTTCTTATCAGAAGGTTTCCCGAGCACTTTCTGATTATATGATACGACTGTGTCAGCGCCTATTACAACCACGTCTTCCGTTAAAATTTTATGAAAAATCTCTGAAGCTTTTCGGAATGAAAGCTCCATAACAATCTTGTCGGGTTCCTTTGAGTCAGCGATCTCTTCTCCCTCAGGAATGAGAATTTCATAGTTGTCGATCACCTTTCCCAAAAGCTCTTTGCGTCTGGGTGACCCCGATGCCAGTATATATCTCATCTTATTACCTCTAACTGCTCCTTTACAATAGTACATTTTTCACTTTTTATTCAATTCTTATCATTTTATATTAGGATTCATCTCGGGAATAAAGATCCTTGTGTTGCGGTCATTGACGGTTCTTGCCCTCTCATATGCCTCATCACACATTATCTTCTGCGAGTTTATCCTCGGCGTATCATCCGAAATAACAGGTTTGACATACTCTCCCTTGTCGTTCATGATATGCGCCTTCTCCGTATCCCTGAGCTCAAGATCAAGTATATGCCATACATTTTTCTTAAGTTCGTCATTTTCAATAGGAAAAAGAATCTCCACACGCCTCTCAAGGTTTCTCGGCATCCAGTCCGCACTGCTTGCATAGATTTCCCTGCTGCCTCCGTTCTCAAAACAGAAAATCCTGCTGTGCTCAAGGAAATTACCGACAATAGATCTTACGGTTATATTCTCGGAAACGCCTTTTATTCCGGTTTTCAGGCAGCAGATTCCTCTTACGATAAGATCGATCTTAACGCCTGCACAGCTCGCAAGATAAAGCTCCGCGATAACCTCTTTGTGACAGATCGCATTCATCTTTGCAACGATCCTTGCAGGCTCTCCCTTGAGAGCATGCTCTTTTTCCCTTCTGATAAGGTCTATTATCCTGTCCTTAAGCCACAAAGGCGCAAGAGACAGCTTATTCCAGCCAAGCGGCTCGGAATATCCCGAAAGCATATTAAATACCGCGGTCGCATCCTCACCAAATGCGGGCGCACAGGTAAAAAGCCCTATATCGGTATATTGTTTTGCCGTCGAATCATTATAGTTTCCTGTCGCAAGATGAACATATCTCTTTATGCCGTCCTCTTCCTTGCGGACAACAAGAGTAATCTTGCAGTGTGTCTTAAGACCAACGAGACCGTATATTACATGGCATCCCGCTTTCTCAAGCATCTTCGCCCATACGATATTATTCTCTTCATCAAATCTCGCCTTAAGCTCAACAAGAACAGTTACCTGCTTGCCGTTATCCGCTGCTTTTGCAAGCGCAGCGATAATAGGCGAATTGCCGCTTACTCTGTAAAGAGTCTGCTTTATCGCAAGAACTCCCGGATCAACCGCAGCCTCTTCGACAAACTTTACGACATTCTCAAATGTCTCATAAGGATGGTGCATAAGAACATCGCCGTTACTTATAACGCTGAAGATATCTTTTGCTCCGATAAATGCGGGCACAGCGCTCGGAGGTCTGTATCCGTGCTCTTTCAGATGATCGAATCCCTCACGCTTATACAGCTTCATCAAAAAAGTAAGATCCAGAGGCCCGTTCACCTTAAAGATCTCATTATCATCGACATCAAGTTCTTTCGATATGAAATTTAAGAGCTTGGCGTCTATATCAGCCGAAACCTCAAGCCTTATCGCCTGTCCCCACTGACGCTTCTTGATCTGCTTCTCGATCTCTTTTAAAAGATCTTCCGCCTCATCCTCGTCAATTGAAAGGTCGGCATTCCTCTCAACCCTGTAAGGCGCACTTACTATCACATCATAATTAAGATAAAGCTTGTCTACATTATGCATTATCAGATCTTCAAGAAAGACAAACTTACCTGATTTGTTCCCGCCATCTCCCGGAATGTGAAGGAATCTGGGAAGAACATCAGGCACCTGAACAGTCGCAAAATCAACATCATCTTTCCCCTCTTTCTTCTTAAGGAGCGCCCCTATATTGAGCGTCTTATTCCTTATAAGAGGAAATGGTCTGGACGAATCAACCGCCATAGGCGTCAGAACAGGAAATACAACCTCATCGAAATATCTCTCCGCATAATCAAGCTCTTTTCCCTTAAGTTCTCCTATATCGCAGATCATAAAGCCGTTCTGCACAAGGAGAGGCAAAAGATTCTCATTATAGACCGCATACTGATGCTTTGTAAAATCGTGAAGCTTATCAAGTACAGCCTCAAGCTGCTTAGCAGCAGTCATTCCGGCAATATCGAGCTTTTTATACTCCGCATTGATCATGTCTTTTAAAGAAGCAACGCGCACCATAAAAAACTCATCAAGATTGCTTGCTGAAATGCTAAGAAACTTAACTCTCTCCAGAATCGGATTGGACTCATCCTCCGCCTCCGAAAGAACTCTTTCATTAAACTGTATCCAGCTAAGTTCCCTGTTTGTATAATATTTGGAATCTTCAACATTAATACGCTTACCAAACGAAGTTTTGTTCTTTGTCATAATATCCCTCTCATAATCTAAGAATGTCTCATAACATCTTCTTCTGCCTTATCACAGGCTTTACTCCGAACACTTCTTCAAAAAATCCCGCTCTGTTTGTAAAAAGACCTTTTTCAAGCGTAATATCCGCCGTAGTATCTACATTTATAATAAGTTCTCTCTCTTTTAGCTCAACCGTAACGTCCTTGAACTTTTGCTTGTGCGTTCTGTCAAGTCCGTTCGCAGCTCGCATGATTGCCGTTAGCTTGGCTATTCTAAGGTAATCTTCCCTTGAAAGCCCGTCAAAGAACCTGCTCTCACTACTGTAATATTCAAAGTTCTCATGATTAAACCTGACAACGTTAGCGACAATAGCCCTCTCAACATGCGAAAGACCGATGATCTCCGTCGACATTATTATGTTATAGGAGCAATCACCTAGATACACAAGGCTAATATACTTGCCGCAATCATGAAGTATCGTAGCGATCTGTAAAAGAAGTCTCTCCCTGCCGCCCAGACCATGAAGTTCCTTGGTGCTGTCAAATATGGTAAGTGCTATCTTCTGAAGCGTTTCTCTTCTCGATCTGCTTCCCATATATCTCTTGGAAATATTCTGTGCACATGCAATGATATCCTGCTCGAAATCATGAGGAGACTTTATATAGTTCTTCTTTTCAGCGTACTCGTAAGCAATACCGTCACAAAGCGTGATTCCCGGTGCCCACAGATTCTCCGCATTGGTCACATCAAGAATACACTTGACCAGAGCTCCGGCCACGTGGAAAAGAGGAACATTCTCCTCGGGAATATTTAATTTCTTGGCAAGTTCAAGATCACTCTTTTTATATGACTTCTTAAAAAACTTCCGATATTCTTCCGATGTCGCATAGCCGCCTCTCTCCGATCCGAGATTAAGCTTTTGCATTATGGGAGAAACATAATCATCAATAATAATAAGATTCTCGACTTTTTTGTCCTTAAGATGCATCTTGCTAAAGACGGAAAGCCTTGAATTGATAAGCTCCGTAACGAGTTCCGCATACTTAAGCCTTGATGCATGCACCTGCTCCATGGTTGTATGCAGACGAAGAACACCTGTCATAAGATTCTGGGTAACAACAAGTGTGTCTTTTTCAAAAAGAGATATCTGTATACTTCCGCCGCCGATATCAGCGATCGCTGTCGGCTTCGAGATTACCTCTTCAAACTGATCGTATTTAAGAGCGATAGATTTGTAATCTATGAAACGCTGCTCTGAATTACTGAGAACATCGATATGTATGCCCGTTCTGTTCTCGATAAGGTCGCGAACAATGGCTATATCCTTGGTCTCTCTTATCGCACTCGTTCCATAGGCCTGATAATGAGTTACACCGTACTCCTTCATTATCTTTTTAAACTCGGACAAAATACGTATCATCTCATCCACGTGATAACTGGATATCCTACCCGTAGCATAAGTCTCACTTCCAATATCCATGCGGTGGCGCACGTGATCAAGCTCCCTTACGCCATTCTTCATGGACAGTTCAAAAATCTTTAGCGATATCTCATAGGAACCAACGTCAATCGCAGCAAATACTTCACCCGTCATAAGTTAAACCCCTCATAGTTTAATTCTGTATTACAATCAGTAATTACCGAGTATTCTGAGCATTTTGGCTTCCTCGCGAAGTCCGCGAAGAGCGTTCTTAACTGCACTGTCTCCGAGATTTCCATCGAAGTCAATAAAGAATCTGTACTCCCAATTCCTGTCCTCGATAGGTCTTGATTCTATCTTGGTCATATTGAGATTGTTATATATAAAATGTGACATGATGTGATAAAGAGCTCCTGCCTCATGCGGAATTTCCATGCACAGGCTTATCTTTTTCGCATCCTTCAAAAATACTTTCTGGTTTGTTACTATGATAAATCTTGTCGAATTGGAATCCGCCTGATTTATCCCTTCTTTTATCACCTCAAGTCCGTAAACTTCCGCAGCTCCTGCACTTGCGATCGCAGCCTGGGACTTATCTTTCTCCTCGGCAACTTTCTTGGCTGCAAATGCATTGTTCTTCATACCTATCTGCTGAATGCTGCTGTTGTCCGAAAGGAACTTGGCACTCTGCATAAGAGCCTGGGGATGAGCGTAAACTGTCCTGATATCTTCAAGCTTCGCTCCGGGCACGCCCAAAAGACAATGCTTTATCTCTATTATCTGCTCTCCTACAATGTAATGTTCATATTCCGCAAGAAGGTCGTATATCTCACTAACGATTCCCGCCGTTGAATTCTCAATAGGAAGAACCGCATAGTCAACACTTCCCTCTTCCAAAAGAGCCATCGCATCCCTAAATGTCTCAACCGCCGTACTGTTTACTTCTTCGCCAAAGAACTTCTTCATTGCTTCTTCGGAATATGAGCCTGCCGCTCCCTGGAAGCATACTCTTGAATTTTTCTTATCTATACTGTCCTTTTCTATAAAAGGAAGATTACCCGAAGCACCTTTTTCTGAAAGTTTCTGATACTGCAACTTTCTGCTCATCGACATCAGCTGTGAAAAAAGCTCTTCAATGCCCGTTCTGTTAAAATCAGAATGTGCAAGTGCCTTAACTGCCTTAAGTTTCTCGTCCTCTCTCTGCTTGTCAAAAACCTTTTTTCCAACCGATATTTTATAATCAGCGACCTGCGATGCCACTTCCATTCTCTTTTCGTAAAGCTCAACAATCTGCCTGTCTATGACATCAATCTCGCTTCTTAAATCTTTCAGATCCATAAATTCGCGCATTCCTCCTAGTACTAAATCTAATAGAATTTTAGAACAAATGCTTCTTGATAGCAAGAAATAACACGCCTATAATAAATATAACTGAAGCATGGAAAGAGGTAGACAAATGACCAAACGAACTGCGGTTACCTTTGCGATTATTACTCTGATCATAGCATTTGTTGTTGCTGCCCACATTAGAGAACAGCATATACCTATGTTCCCATCAGATCAAGGCAATACGGCAAGCAACCTTCACAATTCCGGTCTTGTCTTTGAAATGGACGGCAAGGTCTTTTTTTCCAATCCAAGTGATAATAATTGTCTTTATTCAATGGATCCCAATGAAGCCAATCCAAAGCGACTCACCAGCATGGGTGTCAAATATATTAACGGAGCAAACGGTTTTCTCTATTTCTATATGGATTCGACCAAAAAATCCGCTAATATCAAAGGTTTTGGAACCGTAACCAATCAGTACGGCATCTATAGATGTAAAGCAAACGGAAGAAACCAGACCTGTCTTTTGAGAGACTTCTGCGGTGAAGTACAGCTATGCGGAGAATATCTGTATTTTCAGGTCAACACAAACGGCGGTTCACTTGAAAAGATCAGAGTCGATCAGAAAGGTCGTTCCCAGGTTGCTCCTGAGAAAATCTCTCCCGTATGCTACTACAACGGCAATATCTATTACACAGGGGTGACGCAAGATCACAACATTCACGTTATGCAGGCTTCCGAAAACGGTGGAAATGCCACATTTCTTGAAGGAAACTACTTCTATCCCGTTATTCAGGGCGAATATATTTATTACATGAACGGAGACGACAATTACAATTTGTGGCGCACCAATCTTATAACAGGTGAACAACAGGAAATAATCGATGAGAGACTCGACTGTTATGCCATGAATGATAACTCAATTTACTACGCATTTTCCAATCCGAGCGATCCTTGTCTAAAAAAATGTAACCTTGACGGATCAGGCACAACAGTGCTTTTTAGCGGCATCGTAAACAATATAAATCTGTCATCACAGTATGTTTATTTTATGGTTTACGGATCGGATGATGTGATGTATCATATGCCATTGAACGGATCATCCAATGCAACTTATTTTGAAGTGATCGATTGATCTGTTTATAGTTTTTAACTGTTTTGTATTTTTATTTTTTTGAGGAGACGGTATGAATAATATGCGACACATGATGAACCCCCTCGACTTCAGCGTTGCTGAATTGGAGGCACTTTTCGATGTAGCAAACGATATCGAGAACAATATGGAAGCCTACGCTCACAAATGTGACGGCAAACTTCTTGCTACATGTTTCTATGAACCCAGCACCAGAACGAGACTCAGCTTTGAGACAGCAATGTTAAGACTCGGCGGCAAATGTTTAGGTTTTGCCGATGCAAGTAATTCTTCAGCAGCCAAGGGCGAAAGTGTTGCTGATACAATTCGTGTTATCTCCTGCTTCGCAGACATATGTGCCATGCGTCATCCCAAGGAAGGCGCTCCGATGGTAGCAGCTGCCAACTCAGAAATTCCTGTTATAAACGCCGGTGACGGTGGTCATCAGCATCCTACCCAGACACTTACCGATCTTCTTACGATCAGATCGTTACATGGTAAATTAGGCGATTTCACTATCGGTCTTTGCGGCGACCTTAAATTCGGTCGAACAGTCCATTCTTTAATAAATGCTCTTACAAGATATGAAGGTATCAATTTTATCTTCGTTTCTCCCAAGGAACTTCGTGTTCCCGATTACATCACAGAAATGCTCAACAACAAAGGCATTAAATACGAAGAAGTCATTAAGCTTGAAGAAGTTATGCCAAAGCTCGATTTTCTCTACATGACACGTGTTCAGAAGGAACGTTTCTTCAACGAGGAAGACTATATAAGACTTCGTAATTTCTATATTCTCGATGAAGCCAAGATGACTCTTGCAAAAGAGAAAATGCATATCCTTCATCCTCTTCCGAGAGTAAATGAGATTGCCGTTGAAATAGACAAAGATCCAAGAGCCGCATACTTTAAACAGGTTCAGTACGGACTGTATGTAAGAATGGCTCTTATCCTTACGCTTCTTAATATGACAGACGCGCATATGAACGAAGGGTTACTGAGAAAATTCTAAGATATAAAAAACAGAAAGAGGTCATACATGTTAAATATCGGAAAAATTGAAGAAGGTTTCGTACTTGATCATATCCAGGCCGGAAAAGGAATGCAGATTTACAATCATTTGGGGCTCAATAAGCTCGATTCCACGGTAGCGATAATAAAGAATGCCAAGAGTAAAGTTATGGGCAAAAAAGACATCTTAAAGGTCGAATGCGATGTCGATACTCTTAACCTCGATATCCTTGCATTTATCGATCACAACATCACGGTAAATGTAATCAAGGCTGGTAAAATCATCGAGAAGCGTGCTCTCGTTCTTCCCAAAGAGATCACAAACGTCATCCGCTGCCACAACCCCAGATGTATCTCATCCATCGAGCAGGGACTTCCTCAGGTCTTCTATCTCGCCGACGAAAAAAAGGAAGTATACCGCTGCAAGTACTGCGACGAGAAGTACACTGAAGGGGATGCGGCGAAGAATTGAGGTAGTGCCTTTAGTTAGGGATTAAGGAAAAAGTTTATGCCGTGACCACTTCGGCAATATATACATTTTTTGCTCCGATTGTGCTGAACACTCATATGAGCCCGGAGAACCGGTCTCACATGAGTAGCACAAAATCGCAAAAATAATGTATATATTTGCCTTCGTGGTCACGGCATAAACTTTTTCCTTAATCTTCTCAAGCGAAGCATATGCGATGTATATCTGAAGCTGATTCTTATAATGCTCAACCAAAAGTACAGGCGAGGTGTTATAACTAACGTTTGATTATTTATTAAATATAAATATATATATAAAGTAATAAGTATGTATGCCGATATATGATGTATAAGATATGAATAATGATATGAATTTAGATATGTATATAAATATAGATATGAAAAGAGCCTTGAGAAATCATACGTTTCTCAAGGCTTCTATTCATGGGGTTTGTCTGTTGTATTGGTTTATATTATCAATTTATCAATATCCGAATTCCTGTGCCCAGTACCAGTTGCCATCTGATGCTAAGAATACTGCGATACCTACTGTCTTATATCCTGCATCCATAATGTTGGCAGCGTGTGTAGGTGAATTCATCCATGCTGTGTAAACTGCGTCAGCTGACTGATACAATTTTGCAAGGTTCTCACCATACTGAACATTGCTATCTACGGTGTAGAAAGCTGATCCATTGGGTCTTGTATGTGAAAATGAAGTTGTGATCTCATTAGCTCTAACCTGAGCAGCTGATGTAAGAGCATCACTCCATACAAGCTGGCTAAGTCCCTGTGCAGCTCTCTGCTGATTCATAAGATTGAAAACACCGGCGCAAGCATCAATTGCTGCCTGACTTGATGATGCAGATCCTGCAAGAGCAATTGCCTGATCATCAATATAAATCTGTCCGTCACCTTCACCAGCACCTCTTGTTGCAGCCTGACCATCGAGTGCACCCTCCTTAGTTGAGCCACAAGCTACAACAGTAAAAGCAAGCACACATGAAAACATTACAGCGAAAACTTTTTTTAAATTTCTCATATCCATCTCTCCTGCATAAGCATAAATTTTAGGTACAACATAACCCTCTCATAACCTAAATATACTTTAAAGCAATTCTATTTATCGTTCAATATAATTAATCACATTTTTTGGGTTAAAAATATCTATTATTTCACTTAAATAAGTTGTTCTATGAAATTTTTTTACCTAAATTTCGTTTGGCATCATCAAATGCCCTTGACTACTGGATTTCAAAAATTCACAATTTTATCCGTTGATTCGAATATATGTTCGGTGTATAGTATAATTACAAAAATTAATCAAAATTAATCTTCATTATATCGATAAAGAGGTTTTTATTTGAACGTTTTTTCGTACAATTATACAAATTACATATTTCACATAGATGTAAACTCAGCTTTCCTGTCCTGGTCAGCTCTCAAGCAGCTTCGAGAAGATCCGAATTCTGTCGATCTTAGGACCATCCCGTCCGCAGTGGGCGGCGATGTGAAGACGCGCCACGGAATCATCACAGCCAAATCAATCCCTGCCAAGAAATACGGAATCGTTACAGGCGAGCCCGTTGTCAAGGCCCTTCAGAAATGTCCGAAGCTCGTTCTTGTGCATGCTGATTTTGCAACTTACAAAGAGTGTTCTCACGCTTTTATTAATATACTGAACAAGTACTCTCCCAGTGTCCAGCAGGTATCGGTCGATGAAGCCTATGTGGACATGACGGGAACGGAAGCCGTATATGCAGACCTTGCAACTCCCGATATGCCATTCCCTATCTGCGTTGCAAATAAGATAAAGAATGAAATACGTGACACTCTGGGATTTACGGTAAATGTCGGGATATCCGATAATAAGCTTCTTGCAAAGATGGCAAGTGATTTCACTAAGCCCGACAGGATACATACTCTTTTTCCTGATGAGATTAAAAAGAAAATGTGGCCACTACCTATCGGAGACCTATACGGCTGCGGCAAAGCAACCGCTGACAGGCTTATGAACATTGGAATCAGGACAATAGGCGATGCCGCCAATGCCGATCCGGTGATGTTATCTCATATACTTGGAGAAAATATCGGAAATTATATTTACTACAGCGCAAACGGATACGGAAGTACCGAAGTTTCGGGCGAATATGAAGAAGCCAAGAGTTATTCCAATGAAACCACATTATCTTCCGACCTCTCGTCAGATAATTACGATGCCGACATCATCCCTGTACTAAGGCACTTATCGGAAAGCGTATCAAGGAGACTGCGGCGTGACGGCGTATTTGGGCGAACTGTCACAGTCTCTGTTAAAACAACGGATTTTAAGCGCCACTCCTGCCAGATGAAGCTTGATAATTCCATCGATGATGCAGACAAGCTTTTTACTTATTCCAAGGAACTTGCAGATAAGATGATGCTTGGAACGGAAGGCCTTTTTATAAAAGGAGAAAAAATAAGGCTCGTCGGTGTCGGCTTAAGTAAACTGGACGACGGCTCTTACAGGCAGCTCTCACTTTTTGATGATTCTTTTAATAACAAGAGTGATGAACGGACCCAAATGCTCAATAAGATGGCTGACGAGATCAATCTTAAATTCGGAAAAGATACAATAAAGAAAGGACGCATATAAAAACTGCGATAAGTAATATCAGCTACTTATCGCAGTTTTCATATCTTCGGGAAGTTCTGCTTCAAAAGAAAGCCTCTCTCCCGTTATAGGCTGTTCAAATTCAAGGTGACACGCATGCAGCGCAGCTCTGGTCATTCCCTTATTGTCATCAATATCTTTCCCATAAAGATTATCTCCAAGTAAAGGATGTCCGAGATATGCCATGTGAACTCTGATCTGGTGTGTTCTTCCGGTATCAAGCTGTAGCCTTACCAGGGAAAAATCCCGAAACTCTTTTTCTATCTTGTAATGAGTCACGGCTCTTTTCCCGTCGCTTCTGACTTCTCTTATCATTCTCTGCCCCGGAATCCTCTCTATGGGCGCATCAACCGTTCCTTCTTTTTCATTAAATATACCGGTGCAAAGTGCCAGATACTCTTTTCTTCGGGACATATTCTCATTCTTTTGAGAAAGAACCGATGCACTGTGCCTGTTTTTGGCAAAAATGATAAGCCCTGACGTCTCTCTGTCGAGTCTTCCGATAACACGCATAACATGTTCCTGCCCTGTTTTCTCATAGTATCCCGCAAGTGCATTGCTAAGAGAATCCATGTAATGAGCATAAGAAGGATGAACCACCTGATCGCCTCTTTTATTTAACAGGATAAGGTCCTCATCTTCATAGACTATATTAACAGGCTCATCACTCGGCACAATAACAGAACTGTTCTCTATATCTTCATATAACCTGACGGTCAGCACATCTCCGGGATCAAGCTCTGTGATTATCCTAACGGGCACGCCTTTACACATGACACCGTCCTCAAAAAGCTTGCACCTGCTCACTTCCCTGCTTGAAAGCATGAGCCTCTCCCTCATAACCTCTCCTGCAGTGATCGTTCCATCTGCTTCCGTCACCGTATATTCAATTTCTCTATATGCTTTACTCATAGTGGGTATTCTATTAGAAAAAACTCAAAGTGTCAAAAACGCGACATTTTCTGCCTTAATCCAAAATGGGAGGGAAGAAAATGCCGCGTCATAATAATTATTTAGATATCTTTTTTGTCCCGCATACGCTCAATAGCATCCATAGCAAGACGGCTACGTTCACACTCAGATGCAGAAAGAGAAATCTGCCAACAGAACGGACTTCCTTTCATATGCTCACTCGCGTAAGAAAGACCATTTGTCCGCTCATCAAGGAACGGTCTGTCTATCTGGTTTGGATCGCCAAGGAGAATTATCTTGGTATCCTTGCCCGCTCTGGTTATAATACCTTTAGCCTGCGTGGGTGTCATATTCTGTGCTTCGTCTATTATAAGATATGTTTTCAGAATCGATCTTCCTCTTATGAAATTCAAAGCTTCACACTGAATAATACCGCGGTCAAAGACTTCATCCGTCTTGTCCGTAAGCTCTTTTTCATCCTTGTATCGCTCTTCTTCGTTAGAATCAATGAGCTGCTCAAGGTTATCGATTATAGGTCGCATAAGAGGTGATATTTTTTCCTGCTCATCTCCGGGCAAAAAACCTATATCATCATCAAACTGTGAATTCGGTCTGCACACAAGAATCCTTCTGTACTCACCTGTTGGTCTGTTGAGCATCTTCTCAAGACCTACCGCGAGCGAATAAAAAGTCTTGGCAGTTCCCGCCATTCCTTTAACAATAACAAGCGGTGCAACATCAGCAGGCTGCATAAGTGCTTCCTGAAGGAAATACTGACCTGCATTTCTCGGCTTTACGCCGTAGGGCTGACTCTTCTCAAATTCCAGCTTCTTGATAAAACCGTTCGAAACTCTTCCCATCTGAGTCTTGTTATTGGACTGATCTGCCCTCACAACAACAAACTCGTTCTCATAAAGATCCGGCGAATATTTCTTGCCGTTTTCTTCGCAACAATAGACCTTATCTACAGCTATGCCTTTTTTCTTAAAGTCCTTAAATGCATCTTCGGGAGCATATACATCCACTCGTCCGCTGTACTGCTCACCTTCTCCCGCAACTTGCTCAGTCGTAAAGTCCTCAGATTTCATATTGAGAATCTGAGCCTTTATTCTCATGAGAATGTCCTTAGTTACAAGAATTACCTGCTCTTTCCTACTCTCTGAAAGCCCTTTACATACTTTCAAAATTCGATTGTCAGACTTATGTTCTGACAGATCTTTGGGAAGCTCAACATCCTTAAAGTTCTTTTCAACTCTCAGAACTCCGCCGTTATCAAGCTTAATCCCTGCAACAAGATCGCCTGTACCCCGAATCTGCTCGAGGATCCTGATTGCTTCGCGTACATTAGCTCCTCTCTCGCCCTCATCACGCTTATGGGCGTCTAGTTCTTCTAAGACTACCAGTGGAAGAACGACCTCGTTATCCTCAAAGCACTTCAAGGCGTGTGGTGCCTGAATCAAAACATTGGTGTCCAGTACGTAGATCTTCTTCATACGGAGCCCTCCCCATTATTTTATTTTTATGATACATGTATCTGCATGCCAAAAGCCTCTTTTAATACTATTGGCATCCGTATCACAATATAATTATACCACATCTTGTGTTTGTATTATCTTTTTTTATCAAAAGAACACTACATATTGTCAATTTTATATCAATCTATCAAATAAAAAAGATGTCCGGTTCCTGCTTTTCATAACAATTACATATAGCAAAAACCAAACATCTTTTTATATCATTTTACAGCTCTGCAGCTCTGGCAAGAGCATCATCTATGTGAGGTCTGAAATTCTCACGGCCTACAAGGTCTACGAAGCCGTCTTTTTCCATTGTGCTCATAGGCTGCTCGTTTACGTGTGAGAATACAAGAGTTACATTATTCTTCTTGCATCTGTTGTAAAGTTCTTCAAAAGAGTGCATAGCTGTCGCATCGATAGCCGGAACACCTCTCATACGGATAACAAGAACTCTTGTGAATTCCTTAAATCCGATTGCAGCTATCTGCTCAGCATCTCCAAAGAACATAGGTCCGCTAATCTCATAAACACGAACGTGCTTTGGAATATCTCTTAAACCTGTTCCGTCCGGATCGTCCTCGGGATCGTAGTACTTCCATCCCTTTACTCTAGACTCTTCGCTCATTCTCTTCATGAAGAGTACGCATGCAGCAACCATACCGATCTCAATAGCAACAACAAGGTCGAATACGATCGTAAGAACGAATGTCATAACAAGTACAAGGATATCGCTCTTGGGAGCAGTCTTACACAGATGTACGAAAGTTCTCCACTGACACATATTATATGCAACCATGAACAGGATAGCCGCAATTGTCGGCATAGGAATAAGCGCCGCAAAAGGCATAAGTACAACAAGTACAAGAACAAGGCACACAGAATGGATCATACCTGCAATAGGTGTTCTTCCGCCGTTCTTGATATTAGCTGCAGTACGTGCGATAGCACCTGTAGCAGGAATTCCTCCGAACAAAGCAGAACCGATATTACCGACACCCTGAGCAACAAGTTCCATATTTGATCTGTGCTTGGAATCAATCATACTGTCAGCAACAACACAGGACAAAAGAGATTCGATAGCTGCCAGGATTGCAATTGTAAATCCGTCTCCGGCAACATCTTTAAGTGTCTTATAACTGAAAGCAGGAAATCTGAGTGCAGGGAGCTGTCCCTTTATCTCATAAAGATCTCCAATGGTATTAACATTCATATTAAGGAATTTGACCATTAAAATACCGACGATAACCGCAATAAGAGATCCAGGTATCTTCTTATTTATCTTAGGCCAGACAATCTGGATAACAAGACAGATTATTCCCACGATGAGTGCACTGTAATTGATCGTAGAGATATTTTTTCCGATAGCTTCAATCTTCTCTACAGTCTCAACAGTTGTTGTTCCTGCAGGATATGTAAGGCCAAGGAAATCCTTGATCTGTCCTACAAAGATTGTAACCGCAATACCTGCAGTGAATCCTGTGGTAATAGTGTACGGAATAAATTTGATCAACGATCCAAGCTTGAAAACACCCATCAATACAAGAAGCACACCCGCAAAAATCGTAGCAAGGGCAAGTCCTTCCATTCCCTTACTTGCAACAATTCCCGCAACTATAGTCGCAAATGCAGCCGTCGGTCCCGCAATCTGTACTCTGCTACCGCCAAGGAACGAGATGATAAATCCCGCAACTATTGCAGTGTAGAGTCCTTCTTCGGGTCCCACTCCGGAAGCAAGTGCAAGCGCGATTGAAAGTGGAAGCGCTATGATAGCAACAATGATTCCCGAGATGAGATCCTGCGAGAACTGTTTTCCGTTATAGCCCTTAATAACGGTGAACAGCATGGGTTTTAATTTTTCGTTTTCCATAATAATCTCCCTTGAATATAATACTTTTGGGCTGAGCTTATAACAAGGAACTTCCGCTCTCGCTATCGCTCGCCGGAAGACGTTCGAACCAACCTCGAAAGAACCTCGGTAGGTTCTCTCAGCTCGCTAAGTGCTCTGCACAAAAAACGTCGCCCCGTTACCGAGGCGGCGTTTCATATTATATCACGTATTCAATTACTTGTTAACTTTTGCATACATGAAGAACTTATATCCAAGAGGACTTGAGAAGAATCCGCTTACGCTATCATCGATCATGTAGATATCTGTGTAGTAGTAGATAGGGCAGATGCAACCTGTAGACATGAGGAGATCCTCAGCTCTGTGCATAAGCTCATAACGAGTCTTTGTATCTGTACATGTCTTGATATCTCCTACGATTACATCGTAAGTCTCAGCCCATGTTCCATTCTCAACCTTTGTCTCATATCCAAGGTCTGTAAGGTCGATGCTGTATGCCTTAACATCAGCGTTTGCGCCCTTACCAAACTGAACATCGTTGTTACCTGAGTTTGTAAGCCACATATCAAGGAATGAAATAGGATCGTTGTAATCTCCGAGCCATCCGTTACGTGCAACAGAGTAATCACCCTTCTTACGTGTCTCAAGGAATGTAGCCCACTCCTGGTTCTCAAGGTTCATTGTAATTCCAAGACCTGAGAATGTAGCCTGAACAGCTTCTGCGATAGCCTTGTGGCCTTCGTTTGTGTTGTAAAGGTATGTAAGTGTAGGAACATCTGTGAATACCTGCTTAGTCTCATCAAATGTGTAGTACTTCTTAAGTGTCTCAAGAGCCTTTGCCCAGTTATCTTCATAAGCGGGCTCAGTAACATCATAGTAACCTACAACGTTAGGATCTGATCCTGCGTTCTCATAGAACTGTGAACCGTCAGCATCTGTAAGACCCATAGCAACGAATGAAGATGCAGGAATCTGTCCACCCTTAGCAACGTCGTTTACAATATAGTTTCTATCGATAAGAAGTGCGAATGCGTTACGAATCTCGCTCTCAGCGTTTGCCTTCTCTACACCTGTAAGCTTCTTAGATGCAGGAAGAAGTCCCTGGTTAATGTTCCAGCAGATGTAATATGTTCCAAGCTGACCTTCAATCTTGAACTGTGTAGGATATTTCTCCTTAAGTGAAGGAATCTCGTTTGTAGGAACATCATCGATGAACTCCCATGATCCGTTCTCGAAGTTAGCAAGCATGTTGTTTACATCATCAGAAAGATAGAAGTTGATCTCGTTCATTGTAACTTCAGCTGCATTAACGAAATCTTCTCTCTTTGTAAGCTTGATAACTGAGTTGTGCTGCCAATCGCTGATTGTGTAAGCACCGTTACAGATGTATGTCTTAGGATCTGCAGCCCAGCTCTCGTCTGTTACAACATCCTCACGAACAGGCATGTAAGCAGGGAAAGCAAGAAGCTCGTTCCAATAAGGAACATCATTCTTCAAAGTAACAATGATTGTCTTGTCATCGGGAGCTTCAACATTGAGCTTCTCATCGCCCTTTGCATCATCTGCCCACATCTCATCGTAACCAGCAATTACATCAAACATGTAGCCATAGTCAGCAGCAAGCTCCTGACCTGCAGCACGGTTCCATGAGTATACGAAATCACCTGCTGTTACAGGCTTTCCGTCTGACCATGTAAGACCATCTTTAAGCTTATATGTGTATGTAACTGTTCCATCATCATTCTTAACACCTTCAGTAAATGCCTCTATGCAATCGGGCTGCAATTCAGCTTTACCGTTTGCATCAGCGCCCCATTTAGCGAGACCTGAGAAAAGGTGGCTGATAAGTGTAGCACCGTCAACAGATGAGTTAATTGCAGGATCAAGTGACTGAGGTTCAGATGCCAAACAAACATTAATAACACCAATGTTCTTTCCTTCTTCAGCAGGCTGTGCCTCTGTATTTGCCTGATCCGCTGTAGCAGCAGATGTCTGTGCCCCCGCCTGATCTGCGTTGTCAGTTTTATTTCCGCAAGCAGCGAGGCTCAGTAACATACTTGATGCAAGAAGTACTGAGAGTAATTTCTTTTTCATAATTTTCCTCCTTATGAATTATGAATGTTATATATCATTTAGTTGGCGTCTTCTACATGATGACACGCAACAAAGTGACCTTTACTTACTTCTTTGAACTCAGGCATGCACTCTGCACAATCAGCCTTTGCATAAGGGCATCTGGTGCGGAAAGGACAACCTGAAGGAGCATTAAGAGGGCTCGGAATATCACCCGAAAGCACGATTCTCTGATTTGCTCTTGCGATCTTAGGATCCGGAATAGGAACCGCAGAAAGAAGTGACTTGCTGTATGGATGCAGCGGATGATTATAAATCTCATCAGCATCTGCAAGTTCAACCATCTTACCGAGGTACATAACTGCTATTCTGTCACTGATATGTCTTACAACCAAGAGGTCATGGGCAATAAACAAATATGTAAGCCCAAGTTTGTCCTGAAGTTCATCAAACATATTGATAACCTGTGCCTGGATTGATACATCCAAAGCAGATACAGGCTCATCGCACACAATAAATTCCGGATTTACAGAAAGAGATCTTGCTATACCGATACGCTGTCTCTGTCCGCCTGAGAACTCATGCGCATATCTTGAAGCATGCTCACTGTTAAGTCCAACATAGCTCATGAGCTCAAGAATACGCTCTCTTCTCTCTTCTTTTGTCTTGTAAAGCTTATGTATATCAAGAGGTTCGCCGATAATATCTGAAACGGTCATTCTGGGATTCAATGATGAATAAGGATCCTGGAATACCATTGTAGCTTTCTTTCTAAACTCTTTAATATCGTTCTTTGTCTTGATAAGTTTTCCGTCGTACCAAATTTCTCCGTCTGTCGGCTTATATAAATTTAATATTGTTCTTCCAACTGTAGTCTTACCGCATCCGGACTCACCTACAAGTCCGAGTGTTTCACCCTTTTTAATAGAAAAAGAAACATCATCAACGGCTTTTAAATATTTGGATTTAAAAAATCCTACATTAATATTAAAGTACTCTTTTAAATGTTTAATTTCAACGAGATTTTTTTCGTTATTTAAATTTTCGCTCACTTCGGTTCACCGCCTTCCATCTGCTTCTTCACATTCATCCAGCATCCCGCTGCATGTAAATCATTAATCTGCATACGTTCTGCTCTCTCGCGAAGACAGATCTTCATAGCAGCATCACATCTTGGTGCAAAAGGACATCCTTTTGGCATATTGAGAAGGTCGATAGGTGTTCCCGTAATAGGCTCTAACTTCTTGCCTTCTTTTCCCTCTGTAGGGATTGAGCGAAGCAATCCTTTTGTATATTCATGACAAGGATTGTAGAAAATCTCATCTGCAGTTCCCTGCTCACATATTGATCCGGCATACATTACAATTACTTCATCACACATCTGGGCAACTACACCAAGGTCATGTGTGATCATGATAATAGCCATTCCAAGTTCTTTCTGAAGTGATTTCATAAGATCAAGGATCTGAGCCTGAATTGTTACGTCAAGCGCTGTAGTAGGCTCATCCGCAATAAGAATATCCGGTTCACATGCAAGAGCCATAGCGATCATAACACGCTGTCTCATTCCGCCTGAGAACTCATAAGGATACTGATTCATTCTCTTCTCAGGCTCATTAACATTAACAAGTCTGAGCATTTCTATAGCACGATCTTTAGCCTGCTCTCTGTTTCTGTTTGTATGGAGAAGAATTGCCTCCATAAGCTGGTGTCCTATTGTATAAGTAGGATTAAGAGATGTCATGGGATCCTGGAAAATGATAGAAACCTTATTTCCACGTACTGTCTTCATGACTTTCTCGCCTGCACCTACAAGCTCCTGTCCGTCAAGCTTTATTGAGCCCGAAACGATTTTTCCGGCTCCGGCAAGAATCTGCATGATTGAATATGCCGTTACAGACTTACCTGAACCTGACTCTCCTACTATTCCGAGGACTTTTCCTCTGTCTAAATAAAATGATACGCCATTAACTGCTTTAACCTCTCCGGCGTCGGTAAAAAATGAGGTATGCAGATCTTTAACTTCTAATAAACTCATCTTTTCAAATCTCCAAATTGTATTGTTCTACTGTAAAACCATCAGTCACATCAAGTATCAAGCTTAGGATCGAACGCATCGCGAAGTCCGTCACCGAATAGATTGAGAGACAAAACGATGAGTGAAATAACCAGCGCAGGAAATACCAATCTGTAAGGATATGAACTAATTCCGTTAAGCGCATCTGAAGCAAGTGATCCCAATGAAGGCATCGGTGCATTTACTCCAAGTCCCAAGAATGAAAGGAAACTCTCAGTAAAGATAGCACTGGGAATCTGAAGCGCTGTTGAAATTATAATAACTGAAAAGCAGTTGGGAATAAGATGTTTTAAAATAATCCACTTTCCTTTTGCTCCGGCTGCCTGTGAAGCCAAAACGTATTCCTGTTCCTTAAGTGACAAGATCTGTCCTCTTATAAGTCTTGCCATTGATACCCAATAAAGAAGTCCAAAGACAATAAACAAACTTATAATATTTGAACCAATCTTAGCAAGAACAGTTCCGTCAAGTGTTCCCTCAAGAGCAACCTTAAGTACCGATGAAAGCAAAATAACCATCAGCATATCCGGAAGTGAATAAATAATATCGACTATTCTCATTATTATAAGGTCGACTTTGCCTCCGGCATAACCTGCCACAGCTCCGATCGTCATACCAATAATAAGAACGATGATACTTGCAAAGAAACCTACAGCAAGTGAAATACGTGTTCCATATACTACTCTTATGAAATAATCACGTCCCTGAGAGTCTGTTCCGAAAATATGAGGAACAACTTTCTCTCCGTTATCCATTTTTTTGATCTCAGATCTTCCGTATTCAAACGGAGCAAGATCGTTGAATGTGTTATCTACAGGCTTTCCGGGAACCATTCCAAGAGCCTGATCATATTTATAAGGCCAAAACATAGGAACAAAAATTGCGGCCAATGTAATCAATATTATAATAAAGAAGCAAGCAGTTGCGACCTTGTTTTTAAGAAGTCTCTTTACACTATCCTTAAAAAATGTAGATGAAGGGCGCATCTGCACCATATATTCTTTTTCTTCTTCGGTTGCTGGAATAAAATCATCCATATTAACCTGTGCGCTTAATATCTTATTATCCATGTCTCAAAAATTCTCCAATCATTCTAATGTAATACGAGGATCAACAATCTTGTACATAACGTCGCCGACAAGGTTCATAAAAACAATAAGTGTAGCAAGTACAATTGTTGTTCCCATAACAAGCGGATAATCACGACCTGTGATGCTGTTTACGAATGCTCTTCCGATACCGGGAACAGCAAAAATCTGCTCTACAACAAGTGATCCCGTAACGATATATGCAAGCATCGGTCCAAAATATGTGATAACCGGGATAAGTGAATTTTTAAGTGCATGTCCAAAAATAATCTTCACACCTGAAACACCCTTGGCCTTAGCTGTTCTGATATAGTCCTGACCAAGAACTTCAAGCATTGACGATCTTGTAAGTCTTGTTATGTAAGCCATCGGATAAAGTGACAATGTGATAACGGGAAGAATAAGTCCGTTCTTCTGTGCACCGTTAGCCGGTAACCAACCAAGCTTAGTGGAAAAAACGATAAGCAATAAAGATCCCATAATGAAAGATGGCATAGATACAAATGCCGTTGTGATTATCATGATGATCCTGTCAATAATCTTATTTCTTCTGAGTGCCGCGATAGATCCGAATACAACTCCAAATGCAAGTGCTATAAAAGCTGCGATAACACCAAGTTTGATAGAAGTTTTCATTCCGTCAACAATGATGTCTGTAATATTACGACCTCTGAGCTTCAGTGAAGGACCAAAGTCAAATCTGGTAATGTCCTTCAAGTAAGTCAAATACTGTACGCCAAGGGGCTTATCCAAACCATACTTGGCTTCCATTGCCGCCTGAACCGCTGGGGTTACGGCTTTCTCTCCCACGAATGGGCCACCGGGAACTGCATGCATTACAAAAAACGTAACTGTTATAACCACCCAAACTGTAACAACTGCAAGCAAAATCCTCTTTAGAATGTACATCAGTGTCTTTGTGTTCATAAATCTCTCCAACCTGTCTCTCTATGATTAAAAATTATATGTAAATTGCCCTCAAGATGTTTTTCGTTCATAACATTAGCACTGCACCACGTTAAATCACAAAAAAAAATACAATGACATACTTGCCCGTACGCCATTGTATCGTTCTATCACCTTGATATACACGTATTGTTAATAATACGTGCAAGCAAAAATTATGATAAATAAATACCAAACTTATGTCAAGTAGATTGATTAAATTCACTCTAAACTTAACAAAAGTGATTAATATATATCAAGCATCCTTCACAAAAAAACATCTGTCCGCGATACACGGACAGATGTTATGATTTTGTATTTATGTAAACACAAAATTATGCGAAAAGCATCATAGATTTGCGCTCTTCGTCGTCCTGCCTCTTCTTCTGAAGAGTGTTCTGATAGACATCCAGCGCCTGCTTAGTCTTAAGCTTCTGATAAGCATCTACGCTGTTTCTCTCCTCTTTGTCCATCTGGAATCCATCAAGCTCAAGTGCCGCATGAGAATTATACGAAAGAGCATAATCTACAGCATTTGTCTTGGCACCTGTGTCCGACCTTGCACTCGAAACCTTATCAAGTGCCTTGTCTACATCTTTAAGGTCAAAATTCTTGGTAACGTCATAGTCCTTGATACCAAGTGCATCTAATGTCATATTGTTGCCCGAAATAGTCTCCCTTGAACCATTTGCATCGGATGCAACAGTCATATCCTTTGCTGTCCCGTTTAAAAGTTTCTTTTCATTGTATGAAGTATTGTTGGCAATATCTTCAATACCTTTTTTGTACTGGTCAATCTGATCCTGAATGGATTTTTTGTCACTGTCTGACATTGTTCCGTTCATTGCCTTAACCGAAAGATCTCTGATTGACTGTAAATACCCGGTAACTTCTTCCATCGCGCCGTCTTTTACCTTAAGTGCCGATCCGGCGGATGTAAGATTCTCAGAACCTGCTTCGAGTCCACCTACCTGTTGTTTGGTTCTCTCCTGCATTGCAAGTTCTGAAGCCCCTTGAGCAGCCCTGACATAGGACCCGCCATTTGATATCACTGAGTATGGCGAGTAACCTGCGCTCCCGCTAACAGATGATATGCTACTCATATTAACCTCCTTTTATAAGCGAAAAAACAATAACTTGATTTTATAGTAGCATCATCGTAAAAAAAATCTATACATATTCTATGATAAATTCGTAAAACTGAAACAGAATTACCGTTATTTTCTATTAAAAATGAAATAATGATTTAAAAAATAGCGGAGCCCCCGATGGTTACTGGGTTGTAAATTTTTTTAAAAAAAGTCTGATTTTTTCACTTTTTGAACACAATTTTAGTATATAGTTATTATTAAGTTAGTGATATAAGTTTGCTCTAATCTGTAGAGCTAATCACTATCTCCCCCTCATAAGAAAATCGCAGGCACTCACGTCCCCCCGTGGGTGTTTTTGCGTATCAGGATTAATTTAAATTTTTTATCTGACAAAAAAGCTTGTATCGATAAATAATAAATCGATACAAGCTTTTTTTAATCTCATTTACTATGCATTCTTGAACATAAAGTTCAAGAATGCATCAACCAAGCCAATTTGAATCGACTTTGTCGATGGGGCTTGGTTGACTCTTGAATCACTTTCTCACGAAATCCGCAGCTAGTGCGGATTTCTGTAATTTCATTTAAGATGTCATACATTTCTGAATTATTTACTATATTTTTCGTAAAGGTCCTTGAACTCGCTCATCTCTTCCGGAGTAAAATTCTCTGCAGCATATTCAACGAGTCCGGCCTGATCATTCTTATTCACGTATTCCATAACATCGGTCATCGTCTCAGCATCCATGTGTTCTGCAACGATCTCGCTTACTTTCTCTTTGTCTTCCTCAGACATTGATTCCAGTATCTTTTTTACCTTGGGATTATCTCCCGCGATTTTTTCAACATTCTCATACATTATGTCTACTGCCTTATCTGCAGCGGCTTTTTTTGCTTTATTTATGATCTTGGGCAATGCGACTTTAACGAAAAGCATCAAAGACAGACAAATAGCCATAAGCGTAAATATCAATCTACCGAAAGCAAATCTTTTTCTGTCTCTTGGAATATATGTATTTTTGGCAGGCTCGCCACGGTCTCTTCCTCTGTCGCGATTCCTGTCTGTATCTCTGTAACAATCTATACTTCCTACCTCCTTCCTATAACTGCCGCGATTCCTATATTCCTCGCGGTCTTCATTCCTATAGCGGTCTCTGTCATCGACATCATCCCTGTAACGGTCACGATCTCTGCCTCTGTTCACATCATCGTAATCGTCTCTGTAACGACCACGATTTCTGTCTGCGTCGTCATAATCATCTCTGTAACGATCGTAATCTCTGTCGTCATAGTCATCTCTGTAACGGTCACGGTCTCTGTCTACATCATCATAATCGTCTCTGTAATCATCCCTGTAGTCGTCTCTGTAGCCATCCCTATAGTCATCGCCGTATTCATCATCTCTGAATTCGTCTTCATATCTGTCTATAGCCATATATTCTTCGCTGTGTCCGTATCCGTCACGATCTCCGGGGATATTTCCGTCTATTCTTCGATTATTTCCTGACATTTTATTTTACTCCAATACTTATTTAATAATAGGTTATATTTCTTTTAGAGTTCTGACACATTTTGTCTACAGTTGGGTTGTAACATATAACCATCAGAAGAACATACCTTCTGAACCCCCAACAATACTTTTTTTCATACACGGGTTGTCAGATTTCCCCATCTGACAACCCCTCCTCCCAAATATCAGGCGCCTGTAAAGGCGCTTTTTCTATTTGAAAAGATCTTTGTCCAAGAGTCAGTTCCAAAAGCCTAAAGAGCTCACGCTCCTACCATATTCTTAAGATTTAAACAACGTGGAAAGAATTCCTCTTCCAAGGCTGGCACCAAGATTTCCGCCGAGAGTCTTTCCGAATTTTCCGAACTTTCCTCCGACTGTCTTACCAACTTCTCTTCCGACAGTTCCAACCACTGAATTACCTATTGTTTTAGCTGTCTGCTTTCTCTTTCTTTCAGCGGCAGCTTCTTCTCTTTCCTTCTTCTTTGCTGCTGCGGCCTCTTCTTTTTCTTTTGCCTTCGCTGCAGCGGCTTCCTCTTTCTCTTTTGCCTTCGCAGCTTCTGCTTCAGCCTTTAATTTAGCTGCTTCCTCCGCATCGGCAAGGCCTTTGCGCTCAAGGAATTCATAAGCAGAATCGGGATCTTCGGGCTCAAAATACTTGCTGTAAAGCATGCTACCCTTGATCTCTTTTTCCCTGACAGAATCATCTATTCCGCCAAACTTACTCTGAGGCGGTAAGATCTTGACCTTCTCGCAGACAGTAGGTGTTCCGTCCTCCGAAAGGAATGAGCACACAGCTTCACCCGTTCCGAGCTCCTGAATCACATCCGCGGTCTTAAATGCCGGATTCTCCCTGAATGAATCAGCTGCAGCCTTCACCGCCTTCATATCTGCCGGCGTATATGCGTGAAGCGCATGCTGAATCTTATTTCCAAGTTGCGCAAGAACACCGTCGGGAATGTCCCTTGGATTCTGCGTTACAAAGTAGATTCCTACTCCTTTTGAACGAATAAGCTTAACCACCTGCTCTATCTTATCCATAAGAAGTTTGGGCGTATCAGCAAACAAAAAATGTGCCTCATCAAAGAAGAACACCATCTTGGGCTTATCAAGGTCTCCTACTTCCGGAAGCGTCTCAAAGAGCTCCGAAAGCATCCATAAAAGGAACGTAGCGTACAAAGTACCGTTATTGATAAGACTTGTGCTGTCGAGAATATTAATCATTCCCTTGCCGTCACTTCCCGTCGTGAACCAATCTCTTATATTCAGCGCCGGCTCAAAGAAGAACTTATCAGCACCCGCAATCTCAAGCGATACTATAGCTCTCACGATCGCAGCAACGGAAACTTTACTGATATTGCCGTAATCAGCCGCAAACTCTTTATTGTTCTCCGAGATGTAATTGAGCATCGCCTTGAGGTCTTTTGTATCTATCAAAAGAAGATTGTTATCATCCGCAATCTTGAATGCAATAGATAAAATGTCTCTCTGAAGGTCGTTAAGTCCCAATATTCTGGACAAAAGAAGCGGTCCCATCTCAGAAACCGTTGTCCTTAGCGGTATTCCCTTCTCGCCAAAAACATCCCAAAATGTCGCCGGATATTTCTGATATTTAAAGCCCGCTTCCGCAAGCCCAAATTTCTGAATTCTCTTTTGCATATCCTCGGAATCCGTGCCTTCACACACCATTCCCGAGAGATCGCCCTTAACATCTGCAAGAAATACAGGAACTCCCATGTCGCTGAAGGATTCCGCCAAGACTTTAAGCGTGACCGTTTTTCCCGTTCCGGTAGCACCCGCTACAAGCCCATGTCTGTTAGCCATCTTGGGCAAAAGAAATACGTTTTTACCATCTTCTGTATTGGCAATCCAAATCTTTCCGTCTTTTAACATAGTCCCCTCCTAACTTACAAATTTTCAGTTTTTACAATTGGCCATTTGGGTTATTATAACACGATGGAACCTCAAATCAAAATCCCTATTTCAAGCCTTTCGGCTTCATATTAACAAACAAAGCGGTATATCGTTTTTAATCTGATATATTGCTTGACAAAAGAACGCATGTTCGATATCATTATCGCATGGTAGGGAAAGAAAGAACTTACATCTGCATAGATCTGAAATCATTCTACGCATCGGTGGAATGCGCGGAAAGAGGCCTTGATGTCATGACAACACGCCTTGTCGTTGCCGATCCGGAGCGCTCCGACAAGACAATATGCCTTGCTGTCTCACCGGCAATGAAGGCCCTCGGCGTCCACAACAGATGCCGTGTTTTTGAAATACCCAAGAATATCGACTACATCATGGCAGTTCCCAGAATGCAGAAATATCTTGATTGTTCCGCCGAAGTATACGGAATCTACCTTAAATATATTTCCAAAGATGACATTCACGTCTACTCAGTCGACGAAGCATTCATGGATGTCACCGAATATCTGAACCTCTACCATATGACTGCCAGACAGCTCGGTCAGCAGATAATGAAAGATATAGAGAAAACCTTGCACCTGCGCGCCACCTGCGGAATCGGAAGTAACCTCTTTCTGGCAAAGATTGCCCTCGATATCACTGCCAAGCACGCTCCAGACTTCATAGGCGAACTTGATGAAAAGAGCTTTCGCGAGACCTTGTGGGATCACAGACCGCTCACTGATTTCTGGCGTATCGGAAAAGGTATCGCAAACCGTCTTGCAACCTACGGAATGCTCACCATGCGAGATATCGCAAACGGCGATGAGAACCTTCTTTATAAACTGTTTGGTGTAAATGCAGAGCTCCTTATAGATCATGCATGGGGACGTGAACCCGTTACGATATGCGATATCAGAGCATACCACTCTTCGTCTCATTCGCTCAGTCAGGGGCAGGTTCTTATGAGCGATTACAGCTATGAAAAAGGGCTCGTTATAGCCAAAGAGATGATGGATGTAATGTGCCTTGATATGGTCGACAAAGGCCTTGTAAGTAAGTCTTTTTCCCTTATGGTCGGATATGCAAAGGGCTCGCCCATCCCCTCTGCGAAGGGCACGTTTTCACTTGATACGGAGACCAACGCCTCAATGCTTCTGATTCCCGGAATTGCCGACCTCTACAAACAGATTGTCAATCCCACGTACCTCGTACGCAGGATGTACGTAGTTGCAAATAACGTCATCCCCGAAGAGTACACGCAGTACTCCTTCTTCGTATCTCCCGCCGACCTTGAACGCGACAGGCGGATGCAGAAAGCCGTCCTTGAGATAAAGAACAAATTCGGCAAAAATGCAATTTTAAAGGGCCTTAACTTCGAAGACGGCGCAACGACAAGAGACCGCAATAATCAGATTGGTGGCCACAAGGCATGATAGATTGATGATTTAATTCATTTTTCATCCGAGGACATACAAATGAGACAAAAAATGTCAATGGACAAAAGAGCCGCTCAGTTTCTACCTTTCCAGGCCGTTAAGGGACTTGACGAAGCTCTTTTGGCAAAAGAAAAAATAAAAGTACCAAAAATCGAGCTCTCCGACGAAATGGCCGAAGAACTCGATAAGAAAATGCACAATATCAAAAAAGGTTATATTATAACCTGTATCTACTTCCACAAGGACGAATACTTAAAGGTAACAGGCATGGTTGCCCGCTTTGACGAAACATCCCGGATTCTTCAGATTGTAAATACCAAGATAAAATTCGAAGATATCCTTGATGTTAAATTTGAAGAAGATTGATCATTCAACCAGAATATCCTTACTGTCTACCACAGACTTTCCGAGCCATTTCTTCTTATACCAATAGTACATGACGATCAATCCTCGGATACACTCGTCCGTAGCCGTCCCTATAAAGATTCCGGCAACTCCCAGCCCAAGCACTACTCCGACAGTATATCCCACCGTAAGGCCAAGGCCCCAGTTACACAGAACTCCTGCTATAAACGGGAATATATATGCCCCTGCCGCTTTAAGACTGCTTACAAAAGTCATATTAAGACACCGCCCCGCCTCAACAAATATATCTACGACCATTATCGCCCTTCCAAGCGCAATTATATTGAAGTTATCAGTAAATATCTGCAGAGTATATCCGCAAAGAAGCGCGTTTATACAAGCCAGTGCTATCGTAATCGGCATAGAAGTCTTAAGTGTTTTAAATACTCTTTTATAAGCCTCTTCAGTCTTTCCCGCACCTACCAGATGCCCTGTAATTATCTGTGTGGACATAGCAGAGGCGTTTGAAAAGATCATCGCAAAAGAAATAAGTGTATTGCAGTACGCCCTTGCATTAACCGCATCATTTCCCATCGCATTAATAAAAGAAAGCAAAGTGGTCTGATAAAGATTATAGGTCAGATTCTCGCCCGCAGACGGAAGTCCTATCTTTATCATCTTAAAAAGCAATTTGCCCGGAAACGGTCTTAAATAGCGAATGGAAATCTTTCCCGTCTTTGTCATATAGAAAAAACTGATAAGCGCGATTACAGCAAGAAGCCTTGCAACAACTGTCGATATTGCCACACCGGCAACTCCCATATTCATAAATTTAAGAGGACCGTATAAGAAGCAATAATTACCTATGATGTTGACAATATTTATACCAAACGTAACCCACATACCTATCTTGGTATATCCGTTACAGCGCAGTATCTGGAGCATAACATTGGACACAGCCATCAGAAAACCTGCGCCTCCGACAATATAAATATATATCATGGAGAACGGGCGCATCTCAGGTGACACGTGAAGAAATTCCATTATAAAAGGATTGGTCGCACAGAAAGCCGCACTCAGCACAATACCAAACACCAGGTTCACAACGATTGAAAGCGTATATATCATGTTCATCCGGTCATACATCTTTGCGCCAAGATACTGCGCCACAACTACGCTCGTAGCCGTAGCAATGATGTTGAAAAGAATGATCATCATAAACATGATGGTATTTGCGTTGCCAACCGCTCCGACAGCGTATTCATTGTAATGACTCAGCATGACAGTATCGACGTTGTGAAGCATTGTATTCAGCAAGAGCTCCAAGAACATGGGGCCCGCCAATACCAGAAGCGGTGTTTTTTCGTCTATAACTGTATTTCCGGTCTTTTTCATCGAGCGTCCTCTTTCATAAGTATGACATCTTAAATGAAATTACAGAAATCCGCACTAGCTGCGGATTTCGTGAGAAAGTGATTCAAGAGTCAACCAAGCCCCATCGACAAAGTCGATTCAAATTGGCTTGGTTGATGCATTCTTGAACTTTATGTTCAAGAATGCATGTATTTTTTAGATAAAAAAATTATTATGTTTCTGTGATCTTGGAAATAAGTCCGGTACAGCCGGCTACAACGTCGTTCCATGTAGCATCAAAGTTGCCTGTATACCACGGATCTGCCACATCTGCACTTCTTCCCGCAAAATCAAGCATCTTGTACACCTTATTATCCGGATCTCCGCCGTATATCCTATGCATATTCCTGATATTGGCGCTATCCATACCTATTATATAATCAAACTTCTCATAATCACCACGCACAGTCTGCCTGGCTTTCTTCTCTCCCACACCAAGTTCATTATCCGAAGTCCCTATACCATGTTCCATAAGCTTCGCCTTAGCCGGAGGATACACCGGATTCCCAACTCCGTGCCATATCTCCTCAGTACTTGTCGCAGCCGACTCAATATAGAACTCATCTTCAAGTCCACGCTTCTTTATCATATCTTTTAGAACAAACTCTGCCATGGGAGAACGGCATATGTTGCCGTGGCAAACAAATAAAACACTAATTTTTCGCATCTTATCTACTCTTATCTTTCCTTTTCTTCGCTTTTACTCGTTATTTACTCATACAATTTTATCCCATTTTTACTCATATCTCCACTTATCTTTTTACATCTTCGCCTTCAATTAGAGTAAAATCTCGAGTAAATCCAAACTCTCAAAAAGTACAGAGGTAGCCGTTATTTATAGGTATAATCATTTATCTCAAATACCAATAATTTCTTCAGTTCTAGTCCTCATTTTCCTTATTCAGTTCTTTCTTAAGCCTATTCATTTCTTCCTTGGCATCCTCATACTTCAGATGGGTATAGGTATTTAGGGTAACGCCTATATCGGAATGCCCCATAAGATACTGGAGCGTTTTCGGGTTCATGCCTGACCGTGCACAGTTGGTACAAAATGTATGTCTCAAAATATGCGGTGTTATAGAAGGCAACTCATTTTTGTAAATTCTGTTGTGCTTCTGAACCGCAAGTTGCATATGTTTCTCCCAATGCTGAGCAACCAATGGCAAGTTGTTCTTATCAAGATATAAAAAGCCTTTATATTCTTTTCCATCACTTCCCTTAACAACAGGCTCTTTTCCATATTTAGGTCTCTTATCCAATATCCTTTTAAATGCCTCTATGACACCATCTTCCAAAGGAAGTACCCTTATCCCAGCATTGGTCTTAGTTTCTACTATAATATATCTCATGTCTGATGTTCGCTGTAGCTGCTTATTCACATTAAGTGTACCTTCTACAAGATCAATATCTTCTATTGTAATTCCACACCACTCTGAAATTCTAAGACCAGTATGTATCAATATATAAAAGCAATCATAATATCTGTTATAATGATTATCATTTTTTACAAAGTCCATGAACCTTTTCTGAGTATCTCTATCAAGCGCCTCACGTGTTATCATATCATTTACCACAACCTCGCTAAACTCAAAGTCAAAAGGATTCTTCCTTATCCAATCATTGTCCTCTGCCATACGGAAAGCAGGTCGTAACACTCCCCTGATATTGTGAAGACTACTGTAGCGCACGCCTGCATTTTGCAGTTCGACAAGATAAGCCTTTGCATCATATTTGCTTATTTCATTTATCTTTTTCTTTGAAAAAGACTGCTTTTTTAGATTGTTTAGTACCGTCCTGTATTGACGTTTTGTTGACTCCCTTACGCTGTTCAAGCGGAGATTAATGTATTTCTCGGCAAGTTCATAAACCGTCATATCTACAGGGGCTATGCCGTCATGTAATTCTTCAGCTATCTCTTTCTCAAGTTCTCTGAGTGACTTATCTGACTTCTTTCCTGCCGGAGCTTTGTCTGTAGGTTCAAGTTTCCATGAGTAAACATAATGTCGCTGTCCTAAAGCGTCATCATAGACAAACATATATCTGCCATCGGCGCGTTGTTGCTCGTTCTGGCGAAGCACTCGTCCCTTCTTATCTCTTCTTTTCTCGTTCTTTCCCATAATAAACTCCTCTCGCCCATAGTATGGGAAGCCATTGTAACGCTGGTTTCCCACAGTTTAAAGCTCCTCTTTTTCTTCTATATTCATATAGCTCCGGTCTGGTCAAGGAACTGTTCAAACAATTTCCGCTTCAACATAGTGCGGTTTCCGTTCTGCATGATAAAGTCTGCTCCCTCGTTGCTATCTACAATTAGCCGTAGTTTGTTTTCTCCTATATTAAAGTATTCACTCGCCTCCGCGATTGTAAGCATATAGCGCTCCCACAGTGGGACTCTCTCCTGTTTTTCCATAAACCAGACCTCTTTCCTCTATACTTGTAAATCCAAATTCCAACATGATTGTGTCTTTCGATAACAGTACATTCAGGCTTTGATGTATGTACTGTTATCCACTAATTCTTGCACATGTTGTATTATTCTTTTTTCTTCCTATGTTCACTGGAACTGCAATAAAAGTCACAGCTCCATTTGCACCAAGGATGATATTATTCTCCATCCGCTCCGTATAACGAGTTAATCAAGTCAGCGAAGTCTTTCACATCACTTATCCTGATATAGTTCTCCTTTACAGTGTGCCTGTCAGTTTCACTGTGTAATGCGTAATGATCATCAGGTTTCAATGCTGATAAGTGCCTGATTGAGTTATCGAACTGTGCAAATATATGGTGAACCTCTTGTGAGTCCAACTCTTCAACATTTAGACCATATGCAAGCCTGTAAATATATCTATGCAGGTATTCTCCACCGCAGTTGACATATTTTCTTGTAGCTGTATAGCCAAAAGACTTGCCATTAATGGCATCAGTCATGCAATAGCACTTACCATCCGGCAATACAATTTCATGGTCAACAATAATAAATTGACCTATATTAACTTCAAGCATAAGCATTTGCTGACCACTAGGAGTTTTAAACACAAATGTCCTATGTGGTCTATTGCTACTGCTATATACAGCCTTGTCCTGATGAATAATTCCTTTTTTACCGAGTCTCACCAATGCTTCTTCTCCAATAGCTATAGCTATCTTCTTCCTTAAATCTGTTCCCATCTTCTTTTCCTCCTTACAATTCACCTCATTACCAGTTACCTTTGAATCACTCAGTTCTCTCATAATCTATGCTCCTTTTCTTAAATAAAAAAACACTTATAATTACTCCGAAGTATCAAAACAAGTGTCTATGCTTTATTTCAAAAGCAATTCGCAACTGCTTTACCAAAATTGGTCTGACTACTTTTTTAATTGATGTCAAGTCAAAATCTCTTTGCTGACCTTTGTATTTTTTGGCTTTCGGCACAACATATCTATCAAATCTCAGATACAAATTAGAGCTTGATGATTTAAATCACCAAGCTCTCTCTAATAGTTTTCGCTTCAACTTCTGTTAACGCAATATCATCACTATGCATGTAACTTCTTGCTAATTCACTGGGTAAATAATTTGTCCATAGATACTCCTGCGAACTGCCCTTATGCTCAACACCTGTACGACACGCCATGTTTACCTTGCTATCAAGCTGCCAAACGTGCCAAGCTTCACTGGTTAGATATGTGTCATACAGGAAAATTCCACCACGATATCCCGATAGCATTATTGAGGCTTTCGCATCTCTCACTAACCGCAGTAAATTTTCTTGATCTCTACTATCAAATTTCTCGTAGTATAGGTCTTTTTGTTCACCCATAGTCGAGTATTCGTAAGGGCTATCTACATAAATCATAGCTTCGGAGCAATCCTTAAACTCTTCAATGACATCAAGAGCATCAATATTCGTGATTTCGACATTCTGAAGTCTGTTTTGAACTCGCTTCGCGTTGATATCCAACATTCTGCAAGTCCTATCATAAAGTTTTTTACGAGCCTCATCATGCTTTGGGTCTAAAAATCGCATGTTGGTGCGGTTTGCGTCGAAACTATAGCTTGTTAAAAACAGCTCAGCAAGGGCTACTATTTGTTGATTCACCCCTTTATATCCAGCTCTTTTCATATCCAAAAAATAATCAAATATATCTTTTTTTATGGGAAGTTCCTTAAATACCTTGGATAATTCTTCAAAATCTCGCTGACACTCCCTGATGAGGCATACTGTTCCATAATCCTTATCATTTACAATTTCATTTTTGTGTGGATATGAATTTAATAGCACATTGGCCATTCCAACAAATGGCTCAATATAAACTGACTTTGTGTGATCTTGCATAAGATTCACTTCCTTGGCCCATCGGAATTTACCGCCGAGCCAAGTTGTAATTCTCAGATTATCATTGAACTGTTCCATAACATTCTTCTTCATATCAAGCAGTCTCCTCATCCTTAATCAACCTGTCTACAATTCTGATGCAGTAATAATGCATTGTATTTATTCCAACTCTTTTCTTAATGTCATATTCGCGTTTACCATCCAGTACAAGCAGTTTTTCACGCATATATCCACTTTTGTACAGCCTTAAAAGTGTCAGGTAGCTGCCCTTCCAGCCTAAATTTGCAACTAAATTCTTGAAACCTTCTGCACTATTGATCATCATGCAGTTTTCCCCCTGAATCTCTTCAATCTTAAGTTCATCTGTGGTTTTACCATTTATCTGTAAGTCTTTTATATATCCATACATATTTCTGTATACCTCAAGAGGTGAAATCCCATCACTAACTCTCTTGGAATTTTTTACCACTGTCAGTAATGCCTTCTCTATAACCTGCCAAATATGTATAAGTATTGATTCTGTCATCCCAGGAACATCAATTAACAAGTTAGCCACAAACCCCTGATTAAACTTGCTGTACTTGGCCACATATACTTCTGCGCTCTCATCTCCATCCACGGGAATATACTCCAAAACCACATGTGCTCTTGAATTGATTGTTTCTGCTGACAAAATAAGTCTTTCTTCTCCAATAGTCTCAAAATATTCATCATGCAATATCTTACAAACTTCCTCAGAAAGCAATTCAACCTTGACTGCATCATCAGGAATATGAATGTCACAATCCAATATTATGTTTGCTGCCTTACTCTTGATTTTGTTTATTGCATTTGCAACCTGCTCACTTGCTGAGTCTGAATTAAATGTAACTATATTGTTATTCTCTATTTTCTTCATCTCTAAACTCTCCTTTATTTCTAATATTTTCTGATCAACTGCTTCTTTGTCCTCAGGTTTTCCATAATCAATCCACATATCCCACATAAGTTGTGGTTCTTTTAACTTTTTCTCTGCAAATTCATTAATATGTAGCTCACGAGTCTTTATAGCTTCTTCAATTCTTCTTTTATCTCTTGCAATTTCGACTTCTTCTCCTACAAGGTATCCATGTTCATGACATGTATCTACCATTTGATCTTTTTCATCTATGTTGCAATCCGGCAATCCATAACTACGTGTATATTCCATGCCTGCCTCCATTTCCTTGTGATGCAGCGTCCATGTCTCCATGAGCGATATTTTGTTAACCAAACAACACAACAGCTTTTTCTGTTTAGTCATTGTTTATTATTCGGTTTTCAAGGTGCGGTGCTGTTGTGTTGTTCTTGATGTTGTAATCTTAGCAAGTCTAGAAATGCTTATCATTAATCAAAAAAAATAAGCAAACGCTGTAATGAAGCGCGTTTGCTTATTTAAATCATGACCTATATTATTAATTCAATATACTTTATTATTAATTTAAAATACAATTAATAATCATAGCCGAAATCATTCTTTTTCATGTCGTTATATTTTTGTAATGACTCTAATTTCTTTTCAATTTCGTTTAATCTTTTCTTAGTATTTTCAACCTTTCCCATGAATACCTTATCACCCACACTATTGGCTAAATAAGTTTGATAGTCATTAAATATATTTATGAAGTTATCGGCACTTTCAAAAACCTTGTCCGTTATTTCTTTCTGAACTCTAGCCACAGCACCAATATTTATCAAAAATTTCCCCATGTTTGTTTTTTCCAGTTTATTTCTGGATCTTTTGTTCTTGACATCAAAGAGCTGCATCACTTTATTTGTATACCTTGCAATCCTTGCCATTATTTCTGCTCTTATTTTTGCATCCTTAGGATGATATGCCCTGTTTCTTGTATCTGTTATTTCAACAATTCTGTCTTCTATTTCAACTAGTGCCTTCATCTCCTCTATTCCAAGATTGTATTCTTCGTCATCAAACTTGTAATCAAATATACCATCAATTCTTAAAGTATCTTCATTAAAACCAAAAGACGTCATGTACTTATTAACTATTTTATCTTCAATAGCTCTCTCCCCGTACATATAAGTCAAATAGGTATGTGACATATTCTTTTCACTTTTTTGTGTAAGCACCATTCTATATAAATCATTCATAGATTGATTTGCATTTTTTATATATTCAAAAGCATAATACATTTGCATTAAAACAATCTGCTTTTCATTCTTCTCAACCACAGCACCATCCTCCGTAACCACAGTGATCATCATACATCTAAAATTATTGTAGCACGAAAGATATTCTGTTTTCATATAAACCGCTCCAATTATTCACAAGTCATTTTCTACGCTCCTGCTGTAAACATATTTTCTTTTGACTTCTCCGTTTATATAATAATGTAAGCAATTATCAACATTTCTGTTATCCGTTCTGTCTTATATTATTTTTACAACCATGTATCCAACAATAGTAATCTCTTTCATGAATTTAAATAATCTGGCTTTTTGGCTCATTTGAACCCAAACAATCTTAAACTCTGCCGCTGTTTCTGTCGGAATGCTCTTATCATTCAACATGACTATGGATCTGCTAACTTGATCTGCCTCCTGCTAACAGGTATCGGATCACGCAACTTCAATCTCTCTATTTTCTGAAACTACAGATTTTTATTTTTCGCCATTCTTTTAAAAAACAAAATTTCAAAACACACTTTTCAGCAAAAAATAAACGCGCCCGCCGCCCTCAAAACCCCTTTTCTGTAATTTCAGCCCATTCCGAATTTTTGAAATCCTTAAACCTCTTCGCTGTCATAATTCATCCAAACTCTCCATTTTCAATCACTATTCTCTGACCTTCATTTAACTTGACTTTTACCAACTAGTTACTCCCATTACTAAACCTGATTACCTCCGGCACCGGCAAATACCGCTCTTTTTTCCCACATCAATCTCACCCATACAAAATCCAGACTCTCAAACTCCCATGTAACACAGCTTTTACAAACTTGATCATTACCGGCGCCAGTACATTCAATCAATTTTTTCAACCTTCTGCTGAAATTCCTCCAAATACTCTCGCACAACACTCATGTATCAATCACTTTTCAAACTTGATTCTTACCTGCATTCTTAAACTCACATAAAATCTATATAATCAGCCCCACCCAAATCAATCATAAAACTTGATGTTTGTAGGCTGTAATCTTTTACCAACTTGTCTATAACTTCTGCTAACTTGATATATCATAGCCTAATCAAATCCAGCTTTTATCAACATTTCCGCACCATCGTCAATGTCAAAATCCAATCCCGGACTGCATATATCCATGCACATATCTTATCCCGGAAAATTGGCTTTTTGGCTTTCCTGTATAAATCCATGAGGCGTGAGCAATACTCATAGCACTCACGCCTACATGTCTGGAAGTATATGATTAATTTTGTCATTCTGCTGTTAAACTTCCCCCCAAAGGCTTTTCCTCATTCTTTTATTAAAACTATGCTTAAGCTCATTAGCCACAACAAGGTTGTCCTGTATCTGGCCATCCTTCGGGCACGAAACCCTTGCTATTTCTTGCCTGTAGCCGTTTTTAAAAATAATGTACATATAAATATCCGATTCATTCAAAATCCTGTATTCCAGTCTATATCCTGTCATCTGCTGTTCCTCCTTAAAACTGTAAGTTTTCAAATTTTACTATCATGTAATACCTATCATATAAGCGCTTTATCTTGTCTCTCAGCTTCTTGTTTTGCTGAGCTGATGCATGTTTACTGAACCTAATGCCAATCATGTCTTTGCCAGTACTCAAATCAACAAGCGCCCAGGCATCGTTATTACAATCCACGTTAACCCTATGCTGCCACTCAAACATCCAAACACCTCTCTTTCTCTGCAGCTCTCACAAACTCAAAACCAATAAAATAGATTTTTTATTTTATTGTATTTATAATGTAAGCATCTATGTATATTAATCAAAATCTATTTGCCACCTACTTTTTTAGCAAGGTATCTCCATTTCATTCTCTTAATGCCATGACACGATTGCATTTCACAGTTATTTTCCACAAATGTACATATAATAAAAGACCCATTGCTATTTACAGCAACAGGCCTGTCTATCAAATCCATATCTATTCTTGCGAGTGTACTTCCAACTGCAGTTCATTACAGCTTTTTACTGTAGTCTTTTCTTTATCTGTCTCCCTGAGCCTTGTTCTCATGTCAACAATAAACACTATCACATAAACTTCAATTGCCTTGGTTATGATCCAGCATAGCAATGCCAATGATATCATCCCTACTATAACTGTCATCTCTACCGAATTCATTATCTATCCCTCCAATAAAGGCTGGAGCTTTATGCTCCAGCCAATTCTTATGTTTACACTCAATTACTTTCTTCTACCCTTAACACCTTTTGTTGATTTCTTCTTGATTTCTTCCTCCACAGTTTCTACCTGCTCTTCTGATGTAACATCAATTTCTAATCCTTCTTTTGTTTCAGCCCCTGCTGTAAACTCAGCTTCAACAGTTGTTTCAAGTCCTTCATTTACCTCAACTTCCTGTGACTGTTCTGTAACTGTATTCCTAATCTCCGACTGTTGATTTGGCATTTTCAGTGAGCCATCTTCATTCAATACCACTCCGCCATTTATGATTCCCATGTTGTAATATGTAACCAAAAGAGCTTCGTCAAGATCTACTCTCTTAAACCTGTTTGTTATACCCTCATAAACAACTCCATTCTCAGCTTCCTTACTGCCTGTGACAGTTACAAACATGTTAACCATACAGCCCTCGTCAATCATAGGCTTATAGTTATTGATATGCCTCTTCTCCATGAGGTTTCTCATTCCGAATCCCTCAGTATCAAGCACAAGTCTGTTATCAGCTCCGATGATAAGGCCTCTTATATCCTTACCTGCCTTAAGCTCACTGATGATCTGCTTATCTGTCATCTCAATGATCTCGCCGTTACTATACAATTCATAGCCAAGCTCTCTGTTTCCAAGATAAAGTTTGTTAATTACGATCTTTGTACACATATCCATATCCTCCATGTATTTGTGGCATTTCCAATGCCTTTATTTATCTTACAAACACACTTTATCGCAGGGATATTGTCGTGTCTGTGGACGATATGTACGGACTTAAACTCACTGTTTTAGGGAGTTTGTCGCTCATGCAATAAACAATTCCATCAATCAAACATCTCCTTATTGCCATGTCAAGTTACTGAGTTTCACGTAATGCTCATATTTCTTAAAGTTAGTATTTATCAGCATTTCAAAAACTTTAATAATGTATCTTTCATATCCTCAAATCTTAAAATTTCCCACCAAATTCAATTCTACCCCCTTTTCCAAACAATCCTCCCATCTCAATCCTGAAATTCTGAAAATCGCCCTAATTTTGATTTCTCAACCCATTCTTAACATTTCATCCCATCATCTCAAATCACCACAAACTCATATTTTATCTACATTTCAACCCTTTTAATGTATATGGTTTTTATCCATCATGTACTATAATGATCCTTTTATATATAAACATACAAACTTGTAAGCCTGCATGAATACTAGGTTTTATAAAGTATATTCTCTACCATCTCTGTAACAATCAGCATTTATGCAGTTTTAAGCAACTTGGCAGTGTATATTCAAATCCAAGATGAATAAACTTTAAAGATCACATATCATTTTAAAATGGCTTTTTGCACACTTCTTGATCCACATATTTTGGCACAATGGCACAATCCTAAAAATAAGCAAAAAAATAACACCTTCCGGTGTCTCTATGTTTTAACTTATATACTGCTAAACAACTGAACCACCACCACATGTACCACATGAACCATTTGCTCCATCACCACCAGTACCACCACAACCAGGACATGTCTCTGTATGCCCAGGACAACTACAACCATGACATGTGTGACCTTCACATTCATGATGTCCATCTATTGTCCATTTAAACTGTTTATTTACTATCTTCTCTAATATTCCGTTTGGATTGTCAGGATTTGACATGCTTATACGTTTTGTTATTCGTGACTGACTTATTTTATATTCGTAGTCATCTAATACTACAGGGTTCTCTTCAGTCTTTTCAAGTAATACATAGAGTGTTCCACCAGTTGGCACTTTAACATTTTTTGCTACTTTTCCTGTACCTAATTCCTGAGGTGGTGCCCATGGATTATAGCCAGGATTTGAATTAAACGTCTTTGAACTTGCCCATGCTACTACATTGAACCCTTGTTCATTCTCTATCTGTATGTTTCCATCTACTTCTTCTCTTACATAAGTACCTGCATCTTCGTAATTATTGTTGCTGTCTTTTATTCTATATGTCTTGACTATCTTACATTTTCCGCTTGACTCTTTGGCTGACGCGTGAGGTGTTGGTTGTAATGATTCCTGACAAGTAGTCTGGCCACCTAAATCATTGTAGAATACATGGAGTCCATAACCATGTGTACTAAATACATCATGTGTGATATTTGAATAAACTGTAAAATCAGTGTCAAGTCCTAATATTGGATATGCAAGCATTAATGCTGTTTGTCCTGTACCATTATCAAGTGATTTAGTAAATCCACCATTCGCAAGTCCTTGGTCTTTTTGCATTTGTACCCAATCCTTAGCTGTGCCATAAAACTTCCAACCTTGGTAATTCATACCATCAAATACGCCGTGATACCATCCATTCTCTATGACTAGTGCCTTCTCTGTGGTAGTATCTTTAAATAGGTCAAGGACATCTTCGCCGAAATATGTAGCTATTACCATCTCTATGTTCAATGAACCTGTCCCATTTCCACTATCAGACATCATCCATTCTCTAAACTTTGCTGCGTTACTCACAAAATTATTGCCTGTCCATAAAATTGGATTTGGTATTCCAAGGTTATTTGACTGTCTTTCAACTGATGTTACTGATGGTGTTACACGAGCAACTTGTAAGTCTGGTCTAATGTCCTGCAGTGTATAGTAGCCTGATGGATTTGTTCCCAAAATAACATCTACTGCCTCAGTGTAATTATGACCATGCTCAGTTTCAATAACATACATTCTAATAAACTGTCTAGTAACTGATGCTCCATTTTCTTTTAATTGTGTTGCACTTGATTGACCTGTACCAGTACCATCATAATTATCATTTTCAGCATAGGCAGTTATTGGTAATAATGATATTGTCAGTGCAATTGTAGTAACAAAGGTTATTAACTTCTTAAAAATCTTATGTGTTTGCATCGCCTGATCCTCCGCTAAATTATTAAAATAAATAATTACTTTAATTATAATTTGAAGGTTATGTATTATGTATACGTTTTCTAGGCAATTTACTTATTCTTAAATATTTATATTGGTCTGATTGAATTACTAATATTTCCAATAATTTTTATTTACTTGAATATTATTAACTTATTACTGTATTACAATATAATAAAAGTAAGCGCGCAATAATCCGGTGGGTTGTAAAATACCCCCATTGTTATCAGTTACAAGGGCTTTTGCCCATAAAATATACCCCGAGTTCTTATGAACCCGGAGCACCTTGACAATTCACATATGATAAAGATTACATTGCATCAAAGATAGCATCTTGATGTTTCCTGAACAGCTCATCAAGAGCTTCTTTGCATTCTGGATTCCATGGAGATAGCTTTTCAAGCTCCTCGTCGCTCATCTGAGATGATGGACATTTGATCAACAGATACTTGAGATAGTAGTAAACAT